>RCNB010002662.1_pt1 | contig 10893 bp, 9 predicted proteins | sample 2041321 | NCBI WGS metagenome assembly RCNB01 (sample SAMN09708232, study PRJNA481090) | Marine sediment metagenome, whole genome shotgun sequencing project.
CGATTGACATCCATTAGATGTCCCCACCCGGGTGACCCGTCCACGCCCCACGTGATTGGAGCGCCGGCTATGCGTGACATCAAGTCGCTCATTCGATCTCCTTCATCTCTACCGGTCGGTGCTGTTCTCGAGACACATCGCACGCGACTGCTATGCGAAGCGCCTCACGGGCGTCCAGAGGTGTGCAGGGGCTGGCCAGCCGTCCCTGAGCGACCTCGATGAACGCCGCAATCTCATCTCGGTATGCCGGTGCGAACCGGTCGAGGAAGGTCTTGGGGGTAGGCTCGGCTGGGGGCGCAACACCATTCTCGACGGATCGCAGCGGCAGCCGAGGCTCAAGGCCAACCGAGACGCTGTTCCTTGTGCCAAACAGCTCCATCCGGACATCGTGGCCGACGGGATCGTGCCGGATGCCGGACATGATCGCGCGTGTGCCGTCGGTCAGCGAGAGGATCACGACGCCGGTGTCGACCGGCCGATCCTCACCGAACTCCTCGGTCGTGATGGTGTGGCCGTCGGCGTAGACACCTTCAACCTCCTGTCCGGTGACGAACCGCAGGCTATCGAAGTCGTGGATCTGCGTGTCCTTGAAGATGCCGCTGTCGTCGTAGCCGGGCGGCGGCGGGTCATAGTCGTGGGTCGTCGTGCGCACGGAATACAGATGGCCGAGTCGTCCCGAATCTACGAGTTCCCTGGCGGCGCGATAGCCGAAGTCAAATCGTCGTTGGAATCCGATCTGCGCTGGGATGTCCAGACTCCGCAACCGTTCGACCACCACATCGGTTGCCGGAAGGTCGGTGGCAATCGGCTTCTCGCAGAACACGGGTATGCCTGCCTCGGCGGCAAGCAGCATCATCTCGGCGTGGACATCGGTGGCGGCGGCGACGACCATCGCGTCGATGCTACCGAGCATCGACCGGGCGTCGGGAGCGACGTTTCCTCCGACGTCGGCGGCTACAGCTTCGGCTCTTTCGAGGAACGGGTCGGTGACGACAACCTCAGTCACCGTGGGGTGATCGGCCAGCGTTCGAGCGTGAAATGCACCGATGCGCCCTGTTCCGATCAGTCCGACTCGCACACGTACACCCTTCCGGGACACCGGCTCAACAGGTATCCAATCAGATAGTTGTGGAACGTTCCAATGATCGGGACGTTATACTCCGAGCCGACCCAGTGTCAAGCAGCTCTGGAGGATCGCCGAATGTTCCGTGTTTGGTTCGAGCGAGATATGCCCGATCATGTGGCGGCGATCCTTGCTGGAGTGGCCCATCCGATCGGCCCCGGCACCGCCACCCCCCTCGACCTCCTGTCCGCGGTCGGTGAGGCAGACGCCGTGATCGCGTCATCGCTTGCGACGTACGACGGGCCGGCCATGGATCGGGCTCCTCACCTGCGCGTGATCGCGCGCACAGGGATTGGCGTCGACAAGATCGATCTCAGGGCAGCGACCGAACGGGGTATCGCCGTTTGCAACACCCCGGATGCACCCACGATCTCGACCGCCGAACACGCGATCACGCTCATGCTCTCGGTCGCGAAACGAGTCGGGGGCGCACAAGCGGCCTTGAGAAGCGGCGGCCGTGACTTCTTCGGTTCGCACGAAGGCCGGGAAGTCGCGGGCAAGGTCCTCGGCCTCGTCGGGGTCGGCAGGATCGGGACCAACGTCGCTCGAATGGCGGCCGGGTTTGACATGAGCGTCCTCGCTTATGACCCGTTCGTCGACGCGGCCGCTGCAGAGGCCGGAATCCAGATGGTGGGCTCTCTCGACCAGCTATTGGCCGAAGCGGATATCATCTCCCTCCACCTGCCACTCACAAGCGAGACGCAGCAATTGATGAACGCCATGCGCATCGCACAGATGAAGCAGGGAGCCATCCTCGTCAACACTGCCCGCGGCGGATTGGTCGATCATGACGCGCTACTTGCGTCACTCGAGAGCGGCCGACTGTTCGGTGCGGGCCTCGACGTGACCGATCCCGAACCGCTCCCCCCAGATCACACCCTCCTCCATCGAGACGATGTGGTGGTGACCCCCCACGTCGCCGCCGCCACCGCTGCAGGAAAGGCCCGGCTCTACGAGAGCGCCGTCATGCAAGCCCTCCAGGTGCTCCAAGGCGAGTGCCCGGACCATCTGGTCAATGGCGATGTCTGGCCGGTCCGTCGACAAGATTCGCTGACAAAGGAGAACCAAGCGTGACACACTCAATCGGCATCGGCGTCGTCGGCTTCGGCTGGATGGGGCAGGTACATTCACGCTCCTACCGCCGGATCCCGATGCACTTCCCCGAAGCAAACCTCATGCCCCGACTTGTCATCGTGGCCGACAATGTCCCTGAACGCGCCGAATTGGCGCGACAGAACTTCGGGTTCGAGACCGCAACGGAAGACTGGCGGGCCGTCGTCGACCACCCCGACGTTGACGTGGTCACGATCGGGGCACCCAACAAGCTCCATCGGGAGATCGCCGTCGCCGCGGCGGAGGCGGGAAAGGCCATCTTCTGCGAAAAGCCGGTGGGGGAAGCGCCCGACGTCACCGCCGAAATCGAATATGCAGCGAGACGCGCCGGAGTCATCACCGGTGTCGGCTTCAACTATCGATGGGCTCCGCTCGTCCAGTACCTGAAGCAGCTCATCGCCGATGGTCGCCTTGGAGAACTCACGCACTATCGCGGGCGGTTCTTCTCGATGTACGGACGCGACCGGCTCGGGATGCTGAGCTGGCGCTACCTGCTCGAGGAAGCCGGCTACGGAGTTCTCACCGACATCATGTCGCATACCGTCGACATGGCCCACAATCTCGTCGGTCCCATCCGGCGGGTCGTGGCGACAAAAGAGACCTTCATCAAGGAGCGCCCTCTTCCCAAACCGGGCTCCGGGACCCACTACGACCGGGGAGCTCCGGGCGACCCAACCGGTGCTGTGACCAACGAGGACTATGTGGCAGCGCTGGTGGAGTTCGAGAACGGCGTGCGGGGCACACTCGAAGTCGACCGGTCCATCTTTGGCCCGCAGAGCGAGATGGCGTTCGAGATCAACGGCTCCCGTGGCGCCGGAGCCTGGAATCTCGAGACAATGAACGAGCTCCAGCTCTACCTCCCCGAAGAGACTCCGGCCGACGGCTACATACGCGTGCGCGCCGGTGACGCGTTCCCCCACCACGGGAACATCGTGCCCGGCGGGGGCAACCCCATTGGGTACGAGGAGCTCAAGGTCTTCGAGGATCTCGAGTTTCTGAAGTCGGTTGTGGAAGGACGGCCGGGAGCCGTCACTTTCGCCGACGCACTCGCGGCCGCCGAGGTCGAGGCGGCGATGACCCGTTCGTGGGAGTCAGGCGCCTGGGAAGACGTCACCAGCCTTCGAATCGACTGAGAGGGATCACCATGGACATGTACGTCGGAGCCCGCTGGCAACGATCCTCGGAGTGGCTCGACGTCATCGCGCCCTACTCGGGCGAGGTGATCGATCGCGTTCCGGTCGCGACGCCGGACCAGGTCGAGGACGCGCTCGCAACCGCTGAGCGCGGGGCGGTAGTCATGCGAAACCTCGGGGGTGCCGCTCGGGCCGACATCCTCCGTCGCGCCGCCGACTTGCTCGACGCCGACATTGGGCGGATCGCACGGACGATCAGCCTCGAGGTGGGCAAGCCGATCGGCGAGGCTACTGGTGAGGCGTCTCGTTTGGGCGAGATGTTCCGATTGGCATCGTTTGAAGGCACGCAGATTCGCGGTGAGACCCTCCCCCTCGACGCACAGGCGGGAGCCGAAGGCAAACTCGGATTCACGCTCCGAATCCCTACCGGCATCGTGGTGGCTATCACCCCGTTCAACTACCCCGGCCTCCTCGTCGTGCACAAGATCGCCCCAGCGTTGGCCGCCGGCAACGCTGTGATCCTCAAACCGGCCTCGCAAGCCCCCCTTACCGCTCTGATCATCACAGAGAAGCTGGTCGAGGCCGGCCTCCCCGAGTCGGGTCTGCAAACCATCACAGGTGGTGGCGCGGCCGTCGGGATGGCCTTGGTGCGTGATCCGCGGGTGCGCAAGGTCTCCTTCACCGGCAGCACCGCCGTCGGAGAAGACATCACTCGTGTTGCTGGCGTGAAGCGGCTCTCCCTCGAACTCGGGGCGAATTGCCCGACGATCGTGATGCCGGACGCCGACCTGGAATTGGCAGCCGAAGCGAGCGCCGCAGGAGGTTATGTCAATGCCGGCCAGGTGTGCATCTCGCTGCAGCGGGTCATCGTCCACGAGGACGTCTACGGGGACTATCTCGACGCGCTGCGCGGGCCGGTCGAAGCCTTCCGGATGGGTGATCCGCTGGCTGCTGACACCAGGATCGGAGCCATGATCTCCGAGGCCGAGGCGGTGCGGGTGGCGCAGTGGGTCGACGAAGCGGTTGCCTCCGGAGCCCGGGTCGTCATCGGCGGCGAGCGGGATGGGGCCAAGCTCTTTCCCACTGTGGTTGCTGACGTGACGCCGAGCATGAAGATCTCGCAGCAGGAAGTGTTCGGCCCGACGTTGAGCGTCACCAAGGCCACAGACATCGACGAGGCCATCGCCCTCGCGAACGACTCCAGCTACGGACTGGGTGCCGGCATTTTCACGAAAGACGTGACGAACGCCATGCGATTCGCACGGGAAGTCGATGCGGGCGTCGTGCACGTCAATTGGACACCGCTTTGGCGCGCAGATTTGATGCCCTATGGAGGGCTGAAGGGCAGCGGCATCGGCAAGGAAGGGATTCGCTACGCGGTCGAGGAGATGACCGAACTCAAGACGGTGATCATCCACGGCTTGGAAGGTGGGTCGACGTGATCGACAACCACACCAAACACCGCCTCGCGGCCGGCGAGACGGTCGTGGGCTGTTTCCTTCGCTACCCGGTCGCGACGCTGGCCGAGTTCATGTCACTGGGCGGCTGGGACTTCATGGTCTTTGACGCCGAACACGGGGCGCTCCAACCTCGCGACCTCGAAGATCTCTCACGGGCGTGTGAGCTCCATGGGGTCACACCGATGGTTCGGGTGACAACCAACGAGCCGTCCACCATCCTCCGCTTCCTCGACGCGGGCGCCCACGGCATGCACGTCCCGTGGGTCGATTCCGGTGCCGCCGCCGAGGCCGCTGTCCAAGCCGCGAAGTACGAACCGAGAGGGTCTCGCGGACTCGCTGCCACCCGATCTGCGGGATTCGGGCTGCAGGCGTCGATCGGTGATTACGTCTGCCAATCGAATCTGGAGACGCTTGTGGTAGTGCAGGTCGAAAGTGCAGAGGGAGTGGCCAATGTCGAAGAGCTCGTCGCCGTCGACGGCGTCGATGTGATCTTCATCGGACCGACCGACCTCTCCCACTCGCTCGGGCATGTGGGCGACCCATCTCATCCTGAGGTGCAAGCAGCGATGAATCGAGTCGCAGACGTCGTCACCGCGAGCAGCAAGACCCTCGGTATCTTCGTCGGCAATCCAGCCGATGCTGTGATGTGGCGCGACCGGGGCGCCCACTACCTTCTCACCGGTTTGGAACCTCTCTTGTCGGGGTCAACAAAGAACTACCTAGAAACCGTTCGCAGCACCGAGGGAGCTACCACATGAACACGATCCGACTCACGACGGCGCAGGCAATTGTCAAATACCTCGTCGCCCAGCGAACGATCATCGACGGGGTGGAGGAACCGTTGTTCGCCGGTGCCTTCGGAATCTTCGGTCACGGCAACGTGGTCTCGTTGGCCGAGGCGTTGTACCCCGTGCAAGACGTGCTGCCGACGTGGCGCGGCCACAACGAGCAATCGATGGCGCTCGCCGCCGTTGCGTTCGCAAAGGCGAAGCGGCGCCGCCAGATCATGATCGCTACGTCGTCGGTCGGCCCCGGCTCGTCGAACATGATCACGGCCGCAGCCACGGCGCATGCCAACCGCTTGCCGGTGCTGTTCTTCAGTGGCGACACGTTCCAGCACCGCCTCGTGGATCCAGTGCTGCAGCAACTCGAGCACTTCGACAGCCCATCGACCACGGTCAGCGACGCGTACCGGACTGTGACCCGCTACTGGGACCGCATCACCCGCCCTGAGCAGGTGATCCAGTCGCTCCCCCAGGCCGTCGCCACCATGCTCGATCCCGCCGACTGCGGGCCGGCCTACATCGGCCTCCCGCAGGACATCGCCGCAGAGGCATACGACTACCCGGTCGAGTTCTTCAAAACACAGGTCCACTACATCCGCCGTCCCGTCGCAGATCTCCGCGACATCGAACGAGCCACAGCAGTGCTGGCGGCAGCCGAGAAGCCACTCATCATCGCCGGTGGTGGTGTCCACTACTCGGGAGCGGTCGCAGAGCTCACCGCATTTGCCGAGAAGCACGGCATTCCGGTGACAGAAACAGTCGCGGGCAAGGCGACACTGCTGGCCAACCATCCCAACTTCGTCGGGCCGCTCGGTGTCACCGGGAGTTCATCGGCCAATGCCATGGCCAACGACGCCGATGTGGTGGTGGCCGTGGGAACTCGGTTGCAGGACTTCACGACCGGCTCATGGTCGATCTTCGGCAACGAAGCCATGACCCTGGTCGCGGTGAACGTCGGGCGTTTCGACGCGACCAAGCACCAGGCTATCTCGGTCATCGGTGACGCCAAGACATCGCTCGACGCAATCGACGAAGCGATCGGCGACTACCGGGCACCGGCGCAATGGCTAGAGCGAGGCGCCGAAGAGCTCAAGTCCTGGTACGGCTACCTCGACGCGTTCACGTCGAGCGAATTCGAGACACCGACCTATGCCCAGGTCATCCGGGCCGTGAACGAGATCTGTGAGCCGGACGACTATCAGCTCAGTGCAGCCGGCGGCTTGCCGGGAGAACTCAACATGGGCTGGCACTCGAAGTCGATCGGCTCATTCGATGCCGAATACGGGTACTCCTGCATGGGGTATGAGATCGCCGGAGCGTGGGGAGCGAAGATCGCGCTGCCCGACCGCGACGTGGTGTGCTGGGTGGGAGACGGTTCCTACTTGATGATGAATTCGGACATCTACTCGACGGTGATGACCGGACACAAGGTGATCTTCATCGTCTGCGACAACGGTGGATTCGCCGTGATCAATCGGCTTCAGGTCAACACCGGCGGCGAGGAGTTCAACAATCTCCTCCATACAGCGCGCCACGAGCGGATGTTCCGGGTCGACTTCGTCAAACACGCCGAATCGATGGGGGCGATCAGCGAAAGGTCGAAGACCATCGACGAGTTCAAGGGTGCGTTCGAACGCGCGAAGGCAGCCGATCGGAGCTATGTCATCGTCATCGAAGTCGGTCAGTACGACTGGACCGAAGGCGGCGCCTGGTGGGAGGTCGGGATACCCGAGGTTTCCGATCGAGAGCAAGTGCGCGTCGCTCGCGCCGAACTCGATGCCGAGAAGAAGCTCCAGCGGCGCGGCGTGTAGCGTGACCGACTCCGACTACGCCGGATTTATCTCGATTTGGCATGAACAGAAGGACGCACCATGAGCCACACCCACGCCAATCTCTATCGACCGGCCGGCACGGATGCCGCCGGGTCCGACTCCGTTGTGATCACGCCGGAGTTGGCTGGATGGACCTACAGCGGACTCCGGGTGTTCGATCTCGACCCCGGTGGGTCTCGAACGATCATCACTGGAACCAACGAGATGGCCGTGCTGCCGCTGAGTGGTGGGTGCATGGTCGAGGTTGAGGGCCACAAGTTCGATCTGGAAGGCCGCGAGTCGGTGTTCAGCCGTGTTAGCGACTTCGCGTATGTCCCGATGGATGCGGAATTCCGAGTGACCTCTCATTCCGGTGGCGAGTTCGCGCTCCCGATGGCGGAGGCGACCCGGCGCATGGACCCCACGTATGGGCCGGCAGAAGACGTGACGGTCACGGTCCGGGGGGCGGGATCGACATCACGGCAGATCAACGACTTCCTCATGGCCGGAGTTGGGATGGCGGACAAGCTGCTGGCGGTAGAAGTGCTGACGCCGGAGGGCAACTTCTCTTCCTATCCGCCCCACAAGCACGACGTATTCGATCCAGATGGGCCCGAGGTCGAACTGGAGGAGATCTACTACTTCCGGTTCTCGAAGGCGGACGGCTACGGCTTCTTCCGACAGTGGAGCGCAGACGGGGAGTTCGACATCACGAAGCGAGTATGCGACGGAGACATCGTCCTCTGCCCCAAGGGGTATCACGGTCCGTCGATCGCTGTCCCCGGCTACCACATGTACTTCCTCAACGCGATGGCAGGTCCCGGTGTGGAACGGATTTGGCAAGCGACGGACGACCCCGACCATGCCTGGATCAAGGACAACTGGGATGAACTCGGTCCGGATCCGAGGCTCCCTCTGACCACCTACGAGGGAGTTGTGTAGGCCATGGTGCGCATCGGGGTTGTCGGAGTCGGTCGCCTCGGCACCTTTCATGCTCAAACGCTGGCCGATCACACCACGGTGACCGAGGTTGTCGTCACCGACCCGCTGCTTGAACGCGCCGAAGCTGTAGCCGCCGACGTCGGAGGAAGCGTCGCTCCCGACGCCCGGTCGATGCTCGGCAGCATCGACGCGATGGTCGTCGCCGCCGCCACCAACGTCCATACCGAGATGATGCTGCTTGCCGCAGATGCAGGCATCCCGATATTCTGCGAAAAGCCGATCACACTCGACCTGGAATCCACCGATGAGGCCATCGCTCTCGTCCAGACGGCCGGGGTACCGCTTCAGGTCGGATTCCAGCGACGCTTCGACGCCGGGTATCGCGCCGCTCGAGACATGGCCCGCGCACGTGAGTTCGGTGAGATCTACCTGGTCCGCACGACCAGCCTCGATCCCGCTCCTTCCCCCGAGCCGTTCGTTCGCACGTCGGGAGATCTCTTCCGTGATCTCCTCATTCACGATTTCGACGCCATCCGGTTCGTGACCGGTCAGGAGATCGAAGAAGTGTTCGCGGCGGGAACCGCCGGATTCCCGGCGTTTGATGTCTACGCGCGGAACGACGACGACGGAATCGCTGTTGGCACCCTGCGCCTCAGTGGCGGAGCGCAGGCCTCGTTCGCAGCAACGCGTCACAACCCGGATGGGTACGACGTCCGCATGGAGATCCACGGCTCGTCCGGCGGGATCGCGGTGGGGTGGGACAACCGCATGCCGCTGGCGCCGATCTCGCTGGACACACCACCGCCGCCGGGTCCCCCGTACCGCGATTTCCTCGATCGATTCGCGCCTGCCTACCGAGCCGAGATGTACGCCTTCGTCGACCTGGTGCAGGGTCGTGCGCCGAATCCGTGCCCACCACAGGACGCTCGCGCCGCCTTCGTGGCCGCATTGGCGGCGGGACGCTCAGCAACCGAGGGTCGACCGGTTCTGATCTCTGAAGTCGACGGGTTGGAGGATTCACTTGACGGGTGACTTCGAGGACAAGGTTGCTGTTGTGACCGGATCGACACAGGGTCTCGGGGCCGCCGTTGCCCGGCAGTTCGCCGAACGTGGCGGTACCGGCATCGTCATCACCGGGCGCGACGAAACCCGTGGACTCGCGATGACCGCAGCACTCGAGGACCTGGGCTGCCGATCCGTCTTCGTCGGCGCGGACCTCGCCGATCGATCCGGACCGGCTCACATCATCGAGGCAGCAGACGCTGCGTTTGGCCGCATCGACGTCTTGGTGAACAGCGCGGCCGTCACCGACCGGGACACCATCTGGGAGACCAGCACCGAGCACTTCGATCGAATGTTCACCATCAACACGCGTGCCCCGTGGTTTCTGATGCAGGGTGCCGCGAGGCTGATGAATCGAGAGGGGGTCGAAGGGACGATCGTCAACGTGCTGTCGATCTCGTCGCACGCCGGGCAGCCGTATCTCGCGACGTACGCCGCATCCAAAGCCGCCCTGGCCGCCTTCACCAAGAACTCGGCGCACGCCCTGCTCGAACACCGGATTCGGGTGAATGCGCTCAACCCCGGATGGATGGCAACCGCGGGCGAAGATCGGCTCCAGCGCGAGTACTACGGCGTCGGCGATGGTTGGCGCGAGAAGGCAGGTGCAGACCTTCCCTTCGGCGACCTGATCGACCCGAATGACGCTGCGCGGGCCGTGTTGTTCCTCGCTTCCTCCGAGTCCGGTTTCATGACCGGGGCAGTGGTCGACTACGACCAACGCATCATCGGGGCCTACGACTGATGAGCCGGCCAACCATCCACGACGTGGCAAAACGGGCCGGGGTCTCGAAATCCCTGGTGTCGCTCGTGATGCAAGAATCGCCGTATGTCAGCGATGAACGGCGCACAGCGGTCCTGCAGGCTGTCGAGGAACTCAACTACCGGCCGAACGCGATGGCGCGGAGCCTCGTGCAGCAGCGATCTCACGTCCTCGGTGTGCTGCTCTCAAACCTCCACAACCCGTTCTTTGCCGACGTGGTCACAGGCATCGAGGCTGAGGCGCTCGAACGGGGCTACCGGGCGTTCTTCAACACCGGCATCCGAGTCCCCGAACGAGAGGCGATCGCCCTCGAGACGCTGCTCCAGCTTCAGGCGGACGGACTGATCCTGGCTGGGACCCTGTTGGACATGACGACGATCAACAATGCCGGAAAGGCGGTTCCGATCGTCCTGATCTCGCGGGCCACCCGGTCGCAGCACGTCGATAGTGTGGCGGGCAACGAACGCCTCGGTGCCAAGATCGCCGTCGACCATCTCGTTTCGCTCGGCCACACGCGGATCGCCCACATCGACGGAGGTCGAGGGGCCGGGTCCAAGCGCAGGCGGGGGGGTTTCAAGACCGCAATGACGGCTCACGGCCTGGAGCCGATCGTCGCCAGTGGTTCGTTCACCGAAGAAGGTGGCGTCGAGGGCGTGCGGGAGCTTCTCGCCGCGGATCGCCACCCCACCGCAATCTTCGCCCCA
>RCNB010002664.1_pt1 | contig 10891 bp, 10 predicted proteins | sample 2041321 | NCBI WGS metagenome assembly RCNB01 (sample SAMN09708232, study PRJNA481090) | Marine sediment metagenome, whole genome shotgun sequencing project.
TGCCGGTCTAGCCGCATGCGCTCGAGGTCGCCGGTCGCTTGCTTCACCGCGGGGACCCGCTTCTGATCGTTGAGGTGCAAGACGGCGAGGTCGGCCGCTGACAGTGCACATCCGCTACGTCCGGGAATCACATAGGGCACCACCGGAATGTCCGGCACGCCTTCGAGAACTCGTTCGTAGTACTCAGTGCGCAGCTCGAGACTCGAGGGCCCGTTGTAGTAGCAATCTACCAAAAGCACCGCGGTGGAGCCGGCCTCCTTGGCCTGTAGGCTGGCGCGAATCGCCTCCTGGGTGTTGTTGCTACCGGCTCCAGCAAGCACACCAGCGCGGCCTTCCACCGCTCGGACAGTCGCGTCAATGACCGCGTCGTGTTCCTGCCACGAGAGCGTGGGCGATTCGCCGGTCGTCCCACAGGGGAGGACGCCGTCGACGCCTTCCTGAACCTGAAACTCGATCAGCCTGCGCAGTGAATCGTAGTCCACTTGCCGATCCGCCGAAAACGGCGTCGCCAGGGCGGTCCACACGCCGTGAGGTCGAAAGGTCCCACTCATGCCGGGACCTTAGCGTTTCTCATCACAAAGGAAAGCGGGTTTGTGCTTGACCAAAATCCGAAAAAAGCCCACCAACGCGTCAAATGGCAGCGTTGGCAGCAGCTTTGGTTCTGGGCGCGTTCCTGATCGCATATCGATTCTACGCGCGATTCCTCGGGGAGCGAATCTTCGAAGATCAGGAGGACATCGTGACGCCCGCGCACGAGCTCGAAGACGGCGTCGACTTCGTGCCGACGCAGCGCGCTGTGCTCTTCGGGCATCACTTCACCTCGATAGCGGGCGCCGCGCCGATCATCGGCCCTTGTGTCGCCGCGTACTGGGGCTGGGGCCCGGCCCTTGCCTGGGTCGTGTTTGGCACGATCTTCATGGGTGCGGCCCACGACTTTGGCGCGTTGGTCGCGAGCGTCCGTGAGAAAGGACGCTCGATCGCCGATATCACGGCGGGCGTCATCAGCGGGAGAGCACGCATATTGTTCATGTGTTTCGTGCTGGTGCTGATTTGGCTCGTGCTCGCCGTCTTCGCGATGGCGATTGCCGGGCTGTTCGTCAGCCAGCCAACGAGCGTGATCCCGATCAACATCCAGATCATCGTAGCCGTCGTCATCGGATGGTTGGTTTACAAGCGCGGGGTGAAAATTCTGTGGCCGTCTCTGATAGCGCTGGCCGTGCTCTACTTCTTTGTCTGGGTCGGGACAGAGGTGCCGATCGACTTCGTCGCGATGGGGGTAGATAGGCATACCGCGACCACCGGATGGATCATCTTTCTCTTGATCTACTCGGCCATCGCCAGCCTGTTGCCCGTGTGGCTATTGTTGCAACCGCGCGATTACATCAATAGCCACCAGCTTTTCGTGGGGCTCGGCCTCTTGTTCCTCGGCGTCCTCATCGCACACCCGAACTTCGACGCACCCGTGTACCGCACCCCGGAAGCCGGCGCCCCTTCGATTTTTCCGATTCTGTTCGTCACGATCGCGTGCGGAGCCATCAGCGGTTTTCACGGCCTCGTGTCATCTGGAACGACCTCGAAGCAAATCGGTCGTCTGTCCGACTCCAGACTGATCGGTTATGGCGCGATGCTCGGTGAAGGATCGTTGGCACTCGCGTCGACACTTGCCGCCGTCGCAGGCATCGGATTGGTCGGCGCGTGCGCCCTTCCCGGCCAAGGCGCCGTCGAGAATCTCAGCTGGGCGATCTACTACGACAGCTGGGCGCACGCAGGTGGCAACAAGGCCGCCGCGTTTGTCCTCGGTGGCGGCGCGTTCCTCGAAGCGGTGGGCTTATCTGCAGAACTCGCGCGCACCTTGATGGCGGTTCTGGTGATCGCGTTCGCGGCCACGTCTCTCGACACCGCAACGCGTATCCAGCGATTCATCCTCAGCGAGCTCGGCACCGTCCTCCGAATCAAGCCGCTGACAAACCCTTACATCGCGACGCTCATCGCGATCATTCCGGCGATGTTTCTCGCGCTGGCCGAAACCCCGGATCCGGCGACCGGTCAGGCCAAGGCGGTTGGTTGGGTGCTGTGGCCGATCTTCGGCGCGAGCAATCAGCTACTCGCGGGGCTCACTTTGATGACCTTGGCACTCTACTTCTACGCTAGGAAGCGTCCCGTGTGGCCGTTGGTCCTTCCCATGGCGCTGGTCATGCCCGTGGCGGCGTTGGCACTGTTCACCAAACTGCAGCAGTTTCTCGCCGATGGAAACAACCCACTCGCGGCTTTGGCATCGCTGCTGCTAGTACTGCTGTTGTGGATGGTCGTCGAAGGACTCCTTGCGATGAAGAGGCTGAGGCATGCCTAGCGTAGAAACCGAGAACTCGGGCTTCCGGAAGTTCGTGCCGTTGGCGCGAGTGCAGCTGCTGACCGACGCGCTGTTCGCCCTCTCGATGATGGTCATTCTCCTGCAGGTCGAATACCCGGACCCGGCGGTAGTGGTCACAGACGCGCAGATTCTGAATTTTCTCGAGACACAGAACTCTGCGATTCAAGTGTTCGCGATCACCTTCATCTTGATCGCGATCTACTGGGTGAAGCACATGGAGCAGTTCGGGTATATCCGTGAGGTCGACTATCGCTTGCTCTGGCTACAGCTCGGGTTTCTTCTGTTTCTGGTTCTCCTTCCCGTGATGAACGCTTACGCCGTGCTCTACCCCCTGCATCGGACGGTGTTCGTAAACTACTGCATCGTGTTGGTAGGGATGGGTGGCTTCTCCGCAGCAAGCTGGCGGTATGCTTCGAAAGGCGGCCGGCTACTCAACCCCGGGGTCAGCCCCGCGGTAGTGCAGAACTTCTGGATGGACGCCCTCCTCGAACCCATCACTGCAGCTGTAGCCATCGGACTTGCATTTTGGAGCGTCGAGGCTGGACAAGCAGCGCTGCTGGTGATTCCGGTCGCCTTCGCCGCGCGGCGATGGCGCACACGCCGCAAGAACAAAGCGTCGAGCGGCTGACCCGTCTACGGGCGAAGCATGAAGTAAATCGCAACGCCCGTGACCGATACATACATCCAGATCGGCAGCGTCCATCGCGCGAGACGCTTGTGCGCCGCGAAGCGTTCTCGCGCTGCGAAATAGAACGTCGTCAAGATCATCGGAAGCATCACAATCGACAGGAGGACGTGCGTGACGAGGATCGTAAAATAGACGGTTCGCATCGTCCCGGTGCCCTGATACGAGGTGTCTCCGTGGGCGTAGTGGTAGAGCACGTAGCCGATCAGGAACACTGACGATGCCGCGAAGGCGGAGACCATCAAGCGCTTGTGTACCTCGCGGCGGCCGCTGCGAATCGCGGCGAACCCGAGCAAGAGCAGCGTCGCGGCCGTGGCGTTGAGTGCCGCATTGACGGCGGGCATGAAGCTCAGCTCTGCCGCCACACCGCCCCCTTCACGAAGGAGCAACAGCCAACCCAGAAAACCGACGGCGGCCGTCGACACAAGCGCATTGAAGATCCAAAAGCTCCTGTCGTTTTGTTCGGGCATCGTGCGAATCTAGGTTCACCCCCGAAGGTGAGCCAGCCCTTCGTCAAAGGCGGCCAACACGTCGGGAACCTCGGCCCGGGCGTTCGGCCAGTGTGGCGCAAATCGCATCAAACCATCGGGCGTGTTGCACACGACTCCGCGGTCGCGAAGTGCCACGACGAGCTTGGACAATCGGACGTCCTCCGGCACCGTCACACTGAGTAGCGTCGAGCGAAGCGCAGTCGCCTTGGGACGATGGCTTTGAAATCCGCGCTCGATGAGGCCGACTTCCAGCTCGTCGAGGTAGGTGTCGACGTGGGCGTGGATCGCGGGGACCCCTAACTGCTCGAGAAGCTCGATCGAAGCGCCCAGTGCTGCGAGTCCGATCACGTTGCTCGTACCGGTCTCCAACGCTTGGGCGCCAGACTTCAAGGGATTCTCGTAGTTCAACCTCGGCTCATCCCCTATCAAGAACGCAGCAGGGTCCTTGTGCCCGAGCCAGCCAGCAAGGCGCGGTTTCAACTTCGCGGCACGTCGGTCAGCCACGTAGAGAAAGCCTGTGCCCTCGGCACCCATGAGATGCTTGTGACTGCCGGAGCTCAGGTAGTCGATTCCCCAAGACACATCGACGGGGGTGGCACCGAGCGCTTGAATCGCATCGACGAAAAGTTCTGCATCGAACCTGTGGCAAAGCGCCGCCATCTCGGCAAGCGGCATTCGCAAGCCGGTCTTGTACTGCACGGCGCTAACGGCGACGATGCGGACTCCACGATCGAGAGCACGCTCGAGTGTAGCCAGTCCCTCGTCCACCGACCGCTGAAACGGTTCGAGCGACAACCAGCACAGCTCGAGACCGAACTCCTCGGCCGCCTGTTGCCACGGCGTCACGTTCGCGGGGAACTCGCCGTCGAACAACACCACGCGATCACCTTTGCGCCACGGCACCCCAAAGGCGATGTCGATGACGCCCTGGGTGGTGTTAGCTACGAACGCGATCTCACTCGGTCGCGCGGAGATCATCGCGGCGAGGTCCTGCCGCACCTTCGCTAGCCGCGGGGCCCAACGAACGAAACCCGCCATGCCGCCTCGACCGTAGTCGTCTGCGACCTCGGCGATCCGCTCTCGCACGGGGTTGGAAAGTGGCGATATCGCCGCGTGCGCGAGATACGCAACCCCTTCGAGGTCCGGAAAGAGCGAACGGTCGCCGAGCTTGGGCACCACCATGCGAGCACCTTAGCACTTGCCCGGCGGTCGCTAGAGCGAGCTTTGAAAGAATCGCCACGCTGCTACCGCGGCATCAATGTCGCGACTGGTGGCGCCGATCATATGGGGTGGCAAATACTGCCAACCGGAAGGCCATGTGTGGCCGGCGCCCCGTACTGCGAAGAGCTCCACCTTGGTATTGCTGGCGCATCCGGTGGCCCGACGGCGTTCGATACGGGTTCCGTCCTTCGGGGCAAAGTCCGGAATCAGTGAGTCATCGACGCCCGTGCAAGCGTCGTGGCGCCGCCAGAACTCAAAGGTGCGTTCCGCGGACAGCACCTTCCCTAGCTGCTGCCCCTCGAACTCGACCATGCCCCCTTCCCACGGCACGATCGGATCCTTGGTCCCGTTGATCATCAAAACCGACAGAGGCTCGCTCCCGCAACGAGCGCGCGTGCGTGCGATGTTGACGGGCAGCGCGCCGATGACGGCCGAAAAACCCCGCAACCGCCCCGTCTTCTCGCAAGCAAATCGGTGCGCCATCATGGCCCCGTCCGAAACCCCGACCATGAACACCGCTCGCGAGTCCACACGTCCACGCTCGACCAGATCGTCGATCAACGTTGCTAGGAAGCCGACGTCGTCGATTCGCTCACGCTGCGCGACATAGCGACCGACACGACGACCGTCGTTCCAATGCCCTCCGATTCCCTGCGGATAGGCCACCACGAAGTCATCCGCCGATGCGAGTTTGTCGAGGCTCTGGAAACGCAGAGACACCGTGTCGTCGTCGTCGCCTAGCCCGCCATGCAACACCACGACAAGAGGTCGTCGGGTCCGAACGGAGGCACCGCCCGGCTCGAAGATGCTCACATCGCGAACGGTGCCCTGGTGCTTGAAGACGTAGCTCTTCAATTTCGAGGCGTCCTCTGCATCGCTCGATGGAGCGCCGGACTTGCACGCCCCTAGGAGGGCTAGAAGCGCGATTGAAAATCGGCGATCGTAGCCGGGCAAGAATACCTCACTCGTCGGTCGCCGAGACGAGCGCCAATATCACGTCCCCTCGAACCACGTCGGCGCCCTCGTCAGGCACCACGCGCTCCACCGTCGCTCGCGTCGGCAGCGCATCGCCCTGATACACGAGGCGGTTGAAGGTCTTCATGACCTCGAGCAAGCCAACCGTCTGGCCGTGCTGGATCGCATCGCCTGCTTTGACGAACGGAGGCTCGGCGGGAGCCGGGCGACAATAAAAGCGACCGCTCATTGGCGCCATGAACGACAAAGTTCCCTCGACGCCTGCGCTCGCCGACAGCTCGCTCGCTCCGAGGTCCTCTACCGATCCGATGGAGACGCCGAGGAGCGGGTCGCCATACTGAACTGGGACGCGCGCTCGACCATCACCCATGCACCGCGCCACGCGACCACCCGCGCCCGCAGGCACGATCAAGTCAGACAGGATGCCGAGGACGTCGATCGTGCCGACGGTCTGGCCGGGAGAAACGAGCTCGCCGACCGCTACGGACGGCGCGAAAATGCCGACGCTGGGCGCCAAGAGGTCGCTCTGCGCACCCTCCCCCGGACGCACGCGCAAGGCATGAGCCTGGTCACTCATACGCGCCCGCCATTCATGAGCACGTCGAGGTCGTGCATGCTCCAGATGCGCGGGTTCTTCACGCGGCGATAACCGCTACCTTGATAGCTCATCTCCACGAGCACTTTCAGCCAGTCGCGCAGCTCGTCGAGACGCACGATCTCATCCGTGTCCAACTGTTGAGCAGCGACGTACGGGTCCATGTCTGCTTCGATGCGCGCCTCGACCTCCTGCATCCGTTGCTGGATCTTGGCGCGCTCTTCCGGATCGGTAGTGACAATCTCGAAGTTGTCATCGAGCTTGCTGTTGTAGGACGCAATCGCCAGCGTGCGGCCTTCCATGACGCTGAGACGGGATATCGGCGTCGACAGTTGCACGACGGGGTCGTACGGCATCCCCGCCATCGCGTAGTAACCGGCACCAGATGCCTTGCGGAGGAGCACCGTAAACATCGGAGTTTCGTTGGTGCTGTTGGTGTAGATGAGGTTGGAACCGTAGGCGAGGAGCCCGTGTCGCTCGGCCTCGGCTCCGATGTCGAAACCACTGATGTCTTGCAGCCAGATGAGCGGAATCCCGTCGCTATTGCAGGCACGGCTGAACGCGCTGATCTTTGCAATGCCCTGTCGATAGAGAATCCCGGCAGGTCGCTGCTCGTCACTGGCCTCCGGGTCGTCGATCAATCCCTGCCGGTTCATCACGAACCCGGCGTACAAACCGCCAACACGGGCGACCCCGCAGATCATCTCACGGCCTACCGCTGGTAGGACCTCCCAGAAGAGACTCTGATCGCACAGACGCGCTAAGACCTCGGTGGCGTCGTAGGCTTGCCTGTGGTCAACGGGAACCAGGCCCGGGAGCTCTGACGGCGAGTGCGCGGGCTCCATCGATTCGACACCACCCCGATAGAACGACGCACCGGAGCTGGGGAGTCGTGAGACTTCGCGTCGCAGGCAATCGATCAAAGTCTTGTCGTCAGGGACCCGCTCGTCGGCACAACCGGACTGATGGACGTGCACTTCGGGGCCGCCGATATCGAGCGACGTGATGTGTTGGCTCTTGGCGCCCTTGATCAGCGCTGCGCCGGCGATGACCATGTAGGCCTGCTCGGTCATGTAGACGCGGTCGCTGATGATCGGCATGTACCCCCCACCGGCGATGCAGTCCCCAAACACGCCGGCGATCTGCGGGACGCCCTCCGCCGACAGAAGGCTGTTCATCTTGAAGATGTGCCCTGCGCCAGTGGCGCCGGCGAAGCTGTTGCGTTGCTCCGGGAGATAGAGCCCGCTGCAATCAACGAGGTAGAGGGCTGGCAAACGCAATCGCCGGGCCATCTCTTGGGCACGCTCTATTTTCTCTGGCGTTTTGGGCCACCACGCTCCTGACGCGACCGTGTTGTCATTGGCGATGACGACGCACCACCGACCCTCGATCTGTACGAACGCCGTGACGACGCCCGCCGCGGGCGAGCGCAGCCCTTCAAACTCGAGACCGTAATTCACGAACGTGCCGACCTCGAAGATCTGCGAGCCGTCGTCCTTCAACCGCTCCAGGCGTTCGCGAGTCGTCAGCTTGTCTTTCTCGTGCACGCGATCGACATACTTGTCGCCCCACCCCGCCTGAACTTCGGCGCGGCGCTCCTCGAGGCGGGCTACCAGTGGTGCGTGGCCAGCCAGCTCGCGCTCATAGGTCGCTTGGTCGACGACTGTCTCGCGCGCCTTCCCGATCGGTACTACCGGAACGTGTGCCATTAGATCTCCCACCCTGGAACAGCGCGTGTGTCGTAGCGATTCTCCCGAAACTCTTTAGAGTTCAGAACCGCCAAGTGCATTGGAATGGTCGTCGCAATGCCTTCGCACTGGATGCCCTGCAGTGCCTCAGTCAGGCGTTCGCAAGCGGCCTCTCGGTCACTTCCCCAGGCGATCACCTTGCAGATGAGGCTGTCGTAGTGCGGCGGAACCTCATAGCCGGACTCGACGTGGGTATCGATGCGTACATTGTCCCCGGCGACCGCATTCCAAGTCGCGATCACGCCCGGACTCGGCGAGAACGCGTTCGAGGGGTCTTCCGCATTGATGCGGCACTCGATCGAATGACCACGAAGGTCGACATCGTTCTGGGAGAACCACAAGGGCTCCCCGGACGCCACGCGGATCTGAGCCTCCACCAGGTCGATTCCCGTTCGCATCTCCGAGACCGGGTGCTCGACCTGCAGGCGCGCGTTCATTTCCATGAAGCGAAGCTCGCTATCTTCGTCGAGCAGGAACTCCATGGTACCGGCACCTGCGTAACCAATCGCTCGCGTGGCCCGAACGGCCACATCGAGGGTTCGCCGCCGCTCGTCGTCGCTCAACACGATCGCGGGCGACTCCTCGATCAGCTTCTGGTGCTTACGTTGAACCGAACAGTCGCGCTCTCCGAGATGCACGACGTTGCCGTAGTTGTCGGCAAGAAGCTGAATCTCGATGTGACGTCCACCTTCGATCAGTTTCTCGAGGTAGAGGCGACCGTCCGCAAAGCACGCCAGCGACTCCGCCTGTGCCGACTCGTACGCGTCCTTGACTTCCTTCGCGCTCCGAACGATTCGCATCCCGCGGCCGCCTCCACCGCTCTCCGCTTTGAGCAGAACCGGAAAGCCCGTGCTCGACGCGACCTCTAGCGCTTGATCGACGTCGCGTAGCACCCCGTTGCTGCCGGGGATCACTTTCAAGCCGGCGCCTGACATCGCGGCTTTGGCAGGGGTCTTACGCCCAAGCTTCTGCATGACTGCAGCAGGGGGCCCGATGAACGTCACGCCATGCGCCTGACAGAGCGACGCGAAGACGGGATCCTCCGCAAGGAAGCCCCACCCGGGATGAAGCGCGCTGCAACGGGTCTGCACCGCGGCCTGCACGATCCGGTCTCTCGCCAGGTAGCTTTGGCTCGATCTCGACGGACCGAGCACCACGGACTCGCGGCCACGCAGATAGGGGGCCTCTCGGTCGGCTTCGGAGACTCCAAAAACGGGCGCGATGTCCAGCTTGTCGCAGGTCCGTGCGATGCGGGCAGCCACCTCGCCGCGGTTCGCAATGAAAAGACGGCGGAATCGGTTCACGGGCGCGCACGTTAACACCGCGGCTGCCTCGTGAACAGCAGAGGGGGCATTCCGGGCCGGTTCATGTCAAAATGATCGGGTTATGTGTCGTTTATTCGGGTTCCGCAGCGTGATTCAGAGTCAGGTGCATCGGTCATTGATGGACGCCGACAACGCGCTCGGCGCGCAGAGCAACGACCACCGAGACGGCTGGGGCGTGGCCTTTTACGTCGACGGGTCTCCGCACATCACCCGGAGCCCCGCGACGGCGCTCGATGACGTGCTCTTTCATCGCGTCAGCGGCATCGTGGCCTCCGAGACCGTACTCGCACACGTGCGGCGCGCCACCAATGGCGACGTCTCTGTCCTCAACTGCCACCCGTTTCAGTACGGCAAGTGGGTGATGGCCCACAATGGCGACATTCAAGACTTTGCCAAGCACCGACCGGAACTCGTGCAGCGAGTCGCACCCAGACTGCGACGCTACATCCTGGGCGACACCGACAGCGAAGTGCTGTTCTTCTTGTTCCTGACGCATCTGTCGCAGCACGGTCCGCTCTCGGGACGCATCGGCGTGGAAGAAACCTCGACGGCGCTGCAATCCGCGCTCGACCACGTGCGCTCGATTTGTGACGTCGATCCCGACAAGGACCCATCGCTCCTCACTATCATCGTCACGGACGGGACGACGATGGTCGCAGCCGAAGGTGGCAAGGAGCTGTTTTGGTCTACCTACAAGACTCGATGCGCGGACCGCGACACCTGCCCCAGCCTTTCAGCAGAGTGCGAATCGCCCACCGAAAGCGGTTACGTCAACCACCTGATCTTCTCGAGCGAAACCATCCAGGGTGAAAACATCTGGCTCCCTTTGGATACCGGAGAACTCATCGGAGTCGACTGGCGAATGAAACTCCTCCGCACCAGCGGCCACCGCCACCTATCCGTAGTCAACTAAACAAAAAGGGGACAGTCCCCTTTTTCAAAGGGTTAATCTTTCGATGGAGCAGGTGTACAAGAGCGAGCTGAATCGTGACGTGCCGCTGGCGCGACCCGACGAATTCGCCGCCGTCGACATCGGTTCATTGTCGGTGTGGCCGCCCGTGGTGCTCGCTCCGATGGCCGGAGTGACGAACTGGCCGTTCCGCGCGATCTGCAGGCGATTCGGCGCAGGGCTCTACGTGAGTGAGATGGTAACGGCACACTCTTGCTATCGCCAGCTGGGTCGTACAGCCAGGGCACGGCAAAAAACGTATCTTGGTTTATTTGAGACAATGATTGGTCAGAAGATTATTGATGAGATAAATATGGCGACGAACAAAGAATGGGCGCTTGAAAATAAACGCTTTAAGCAACAAATTGAAAAGCAGGCAGGCCGCAGGGTAGAGCCATTAGGGCGTGGCGGTGATCGAAAATCGAAGGCAAACCGTGATGGTAATGAAACTCAACGACTATAAATCTAAATCAATTACTCTGACTCCATTGATTTCCTTTGATTCTCTCTGACCCCATTGATTTAGAGAGC
>RCNB010003667.1_pt1 | contig 10891 bp, 7 predicted proteins | sample 2041321 | NCBI WGS metagenome assembly RCNB01 (sample SAMN09708232, study PRJNA481090) | Marine sediment metagenome, whole genome shotgun sequencing project.
ATTCTTCGACAGATGTTACTGGTTGAAACTCTTGCAAAAAGCCAAGTACTTTTAAATCGGCTCCAATTGATTTGGCATATTTAATGGCTCCTTCAGTAGTTTCATTGGGTGGTTCTTCTCCGCTAAATGCCTTCTGAAACAAAATACGTCTCGACCAATCAGGCTTTGTGAAATCCAATCCCATTCCTCCCAAAACCGCCTTATCAATTCTTGGTTCAACAACCAGTAGTTTTGATAATACGATGGCTCCTCGCGAATATCCAACAGCCATAAAGGATTCTAATTTCAAATGATCCGCAAGCGCTTTTAAATCTTTAATTTCTGCATCATCAGCATAAAACTCAGCTTCTTGTGGATGATCAGAAAGCCCATTCCCTCTTAAATCAGGAATAATCACTCTATATCCCTTCGCTTCGAGTTCTTTATTCAAAACTGAATTGCCCCATGAATTACCCGATGAAATAAAGCCATGAATCAAAATTACAGGTGTTCCAGATCCGGTATTTTAGTGTTGTCAAATGACTTGAAGGATTCTTGGGCCTGCAAAACGGAACCAAGTAAGACTATACCAAATAATAGGTTTTTCATTTTACAAATCATTATTTTTTAATTTTTCCATTTGAAATTCAGGGTGGGCAATCCGTTTGAATCCTTTTCTTACATAAAATTCATGCGCATCATGGGTGGCCAATTTAAAGGTCTCTATATCTTTGATATCACTGTGAAGTAAAATTTCATCAAGTAATAAGGCTCCAAGACCATTGCCTTTGTGCTGATCAACTATAAATACATCCATCAAATAGGCAAAAACAGATCTATCAGTAACAACACGTGCAAACCCAATCTGTGATTTGTTTAAATAAACCCCGAAACATAATGAATTGTCAATACTAATTTTAATATTTTCAGTAGACCGTTTATTTGCCCAATATGTGGCCTGCAGATAAGTCGCGATAAAATTCAAATTCAACCGGCTGTTATCTGTACTTATTTCAATTCCTCTCATAGCATTTCAAAAAATTAATCGCAATCATGCTTTATAAACAAATTACTTATTGACTGGTTCATCACAAGCATCTTTCCTTCTCGTGTCCATAAGGTGCATTATTTTCCAATTACCCGAAGCGTCTTTACCTAAATGAAAGGCATCAACACCACAATGACTAAAATCTGTTCCAACATAAAATGCATAATCTGTCCAGACTTGAGCAATTCCTTTATCTACATTGACTTTGGTATTCCATATTTTTTCATCCCATATTTTATCATGCGGACTGCCAATTGCTTTTAGAAAAGGAGCAAGTTCACCCTTCTTTAGGATTAATTCACCTTCTTTATTGGTAAACGAAGTATACATTTGAACCTCTTTCCCGAAAAGAGCGCCTACTTTAGTACTATCACCTTCTCTCATTCCATCGAATAGATCCGTAATCACTTGTTCAACGGCTTTCGTATCATTATCAAGATTATTCTGCCCAAATAGATCTCCACCGAAAAGAACAAAACCTATGGTGATAAATAATAGTTCAAGCTTTTTCATAATAGCTAAATTAAAGTTTAAATTAGTGCTTGCTCAAAGTTAACCAAATAAATAAATCATGAAATTCCACAAGATAATTTGTTTCTTATTAATTATTTCAAGCCCGAATCTTTTTGGACAATCAGACGAATACCAAAAAGAGAAAGCCAAAAAAATTGACAAAGGATCTGTGTTTACGAAAATCATAAATAGAGAATTACCGGCAACCATTGTATTTGAAGATGAAGACATCATTGCCTTTGTTCCATTGAAAGAACAGGCAAATTACTCATCGTACCTAAAAAGGAAATTCAAACACTAAACCAGGCCAATGAAGAGGATGCAATCTTACTCGGAAGAATGTTACTGCTAGCCGCCAAACTGGCTAAAGAAAATGGAATCGCAGCATCTGGCTACCGACTTACTTTGAATATTAATGAGGATGCCGGACAATCAGTATTCCATATTCATATGCATTTGCTTGGCGGAAATGTATTGGGCCCTATGGTTGATCGAATTGATTAATACGTATTTTTAACTGTTTAATTTTAATATCCTTTTTATGAAAAGAACAAAGCTCCTCAGAATTTACATATTGATCTTAATTGTGTCGTCTCCCCTTTTCTCACAGGAGAATGACTCATCCAGTGAAGGGCCTTTCAAGCAATTAATCATACGAGGAGTAACTCTCATCAATGGAAATGGTGCACCACCGATTGGACCTGTAGATATTGTTGTAGAAAAAAATATAATCAAAAAAATTAAAGTTGTTGGATATCCCGGGCTTGCTATCAATCCTGAGAATCGCCCTCAACTTCAAGAAGGTGGTAAAGAATTGAAAGCAGATGGAATGTATTTATTACCAGGCTTCATAGACATGCATGGCCATATTGGTGGCGAATCTCAAGGTGCAGAGCCCGAATACGTATTTAAACTATGGATGGCCCATGGAATCACTACAATAAGAGAACCCAGTGGAAGAGGTCTTGATTTTACTTTAAAGCTAAAAAATCAAAGTCAAAAAAATGAAATTATCGCCCCAAGAATCATTTCATATACCGGGTTCGGTCATAAAAGCAAAAATTTCAACCCTTTAAATGATCAAACCATCAACACACCTGAGTTAGCTCGTAAATGGGTTCGTGCGAATGCCGAAAGAGGAGCTGATGGAATCAAGTTTTTTGGTGCAGAACCTGAAATTATGCAAGCCGCTTTGGAAGAAAATAAAAAATTAGGTTTGGGTTCGGCTTGTCATCATGCTCAAATGAGCGTTGCCAGATGGAATGTGTTGCATTCCGCTCGGGCAGGATTGACTTCAATGGAACACTGGTATGGATTACCAGAAGCACTTTTTGAGGATAGAACTGTCCAAAATTATCCATTAGATTATAATTATAACAATGAGCAAGATCGTTTTGAGGAAGCCGGTAAATTATGGGAGCAAGCAGCAAAACCTTATTCTGACCATTGGAACAAGGTAATGAATGAGCTTTTGACGCTAGATTTCACCCTAGATCCTACCTTTAATATTTATGAAGCAAGTCGAGACTTACACAGAGCAAGAAGGGCTGAATGGCATGAAACCTATACGCTTCCATCGTTATGGAAATTCTATCAGCCCAGTAAAATTTCTCATGGCTCCTATTGGCATTTTTGGGGAACCGAACAGGAAATATCCTGGAAAAAGAACTATAATTTATGGATGACCTTTGTCAATGAATACAAGAATCGTGGTGGAAGAGTTACTGCTGGTTCTGACTCTGGTTTTATTTTTCAGCTTTATGGTTTCGCTTATATAAGAGAATTAGAATTACTAAGAGAAGCAGGTTTTCATCCCCTCGAAGTTATTAGAGCTGCAACATTAAATGGTGCAGAAGCATTAAACATGGATAAGAAAATAGGATCTGTGGCCATAGGCAAATTAGCAGATTTTGTCATATTAGAAGAAAATCCATTAAAAAATTTAAAAGTATTATATGGTACCGGGGCCATAAAACTAACGGAGGATAACCAGGTAGTTCGAGTTGGCGGTGTCAAATACACAATCAAAGATGGTATCATTTACGATGCGAAACAACTATTGAAAGAGGTGAAAACAATGGTGGATGAGGCAAAATTAAAAGAAGATTTTAGTATAAAACAGCCAGGAATAAAGTAATTAACTTTCGAAGTAACAAATATTATTAAATTGATTTACCACTCTACTCCATTCAAAAACAATAGCTTATAGTTAATATTTTGTTAATATAGTACTTTGTTTTACATAGTACTGTAACAAATGTATCATTTGGTGCGTCTATATAGTAGAAACCAATTAAAACAAATATTATGAAAACCTTTTTAAGCACCCCAACAGAATCAGAATCAAGAAAATATCTTGCATTTTCAAATTTCCGAAACACAAAAAGAATCAAATGGTCTGAATACAGAAACTTCAGTCATTAATGCCAAATTATAGTATAATACTTCAAACAAAATATCATGACAACAAATATGAACATATCAACAACACAGGCCCGAGAGCATTTGTATTTTAGTAATTATAAATATACAAAGAGAGTGAGATGGTCAGAACACAGACATTATGGATTATAAAAATAGTATACCACCTTAGCAAAACCTATTCAACAAATTGAGTAGGTTTTTTTTTGTTTATAATATCGCATATTGGCTTCTATTTCACTCATTTTAATATTATTACCTATTTTTAAATTCAATTAACTATAAATCTGTATCTATGTCTGACTCAAGTAAAAAACCTGAAATCACGTTTTGGATCATTGGCGTTATTGCTCTTATTTGGAATACCATAGGTGTTGTTGCCTATTTGATACAGGCCTATATGACTGAAGACGATCTATTAGCTTTACCTTTAGAAGAACAAGCCCTATATGTGGATATACCGGCTTGGGTTACAGCGGCTTTTGCCTTAGCCGTGTTTGGAGGTTTATTGGGTTGTTTGTTATTATTACTGCGAAAAAAATTGGCGACATTTGTTTTTATCATTTCCCTTATCGGTATAGTTGTGCAAATGATTTATAACGTTTTTATGTCAAAAGCGGCTGAGGTTTATGGACCAGGAAACATAATTAGACCTCTAATGGTTATCGTCATTGGAACCTTTCTAATTTGGTATTCGAAAAAGATGCAAAAACAAGGTGTTTTAAGCTAAGCTTACAAGAACATATATATATTTAGACACTTATCCTTTACGGATAAGTTTTTTATTTTATTCACACAGATAAAATGGAAATTAGCTTTCATTTTTATACTTTGCAAAGCGAATAATTGATGCTCATGAAAGTTTGTATTGCAGAGAAACCTAGTGTTGCAAGAGAGATTGCCAAAATCTTGAAAGCCAACACCAAGAGAGATGGATATTTTGAAGGAAATGGCTATGCCGTAACTTATACCTTTGGACATTTATGCACTCTATTCGAACCTAATGATTACAAACCCTATTGGAAGAGATGGGATTTGAATACCCTACCGATGCTACCTGAAAAATTTAATATTAAGGTAAACACTGATAGTGGTATTCAGAAACAATTTCAGATTATAAAAGGATTATTTGAAAAAGCCGAAGTTGTCATCAATTGTGGTGATGCCGGGCAAGAAGGAGAGCTAATTCAACGTTGGGTCATGATGGAGTCTGGATTCACTGGAAAATCACAAAGGCTTTGGATATCGTCACTAACTGAGGAAGCCATCAAAGAGGGTTTTAAAAACCTCAAGCCCGCCAGCGACTATGATCAATTATTTTATGCCGGCTTTTCAAGAGCAATAGGTGACTGGCTACTAGGCATGAATGCTACTAGATTGTATACTTTAAAATACGGTAAAGACAAACAGGTATTATCAGTTGGAAGGGTACAAACCCCTACTCTGGCCATGGTAGTTGATCGTTATCATGCAATAATGAACTTTAAACCTGAACCTTATTGGGAATTGCAAACTACTTATAGAGATACCCTTTTCAGGTATGAAGAGGGTCGATTTTTAAATAAGGAGGAAGGTGTTTCTATTGCGGATAAAGTAAAAACAGAAGCCTTTGAAATAACAAATATTCAAAAAAAGAAAGGAAAAGAATACGCACCTAAACTGTTTGACCTAACTGGTCTTCAAGTTTATTGTAATACGAAATTTGATTTAACCGCTGAACAAACACTGAATATAGCTCAGAAGCTTTATGAACAAAAACTAATAACCTACCCTCGGGTTGATACTACTTTTTTACCTAATGATATGTACCCTAAAGTGTTAGGGATATTAAGTAAATTAACAAAATATAAAGACCTCATTGAGGTTCTTTTAAATAAAAAGATTAAAAAATCATCGAAGATTTTCAATGACAAAAAAGTAACTGACCACCACGCTATTATACCAACTGGAATAGAGGGCTATATTTCACAAGACCAGCAGAAAGTCTATGACATCATATGCAGAAGATTTATTGCTTCTTTTTACCCCGATTGTGATGTTGCAAATACTCATGTGCAAGGAAAGGCGGCTGAAATTCTTTTCAAAGCAAGTGGAAAAGAAATTCTTAATCAGGGATGGAAACAAGTATTTAAAGAAAATAATCAACAAGCTGATGGTGAAAAATCATTATTGCCATCTTTTATAAAAGGAGAAAAAGGAAAGCACGAACCTTCTTTCCTTGACAAGGAGACAAAACCTCCAAATCAGTTTTCAGAGGCCAGTTTATTAAGATCTATGGAAACCGCAGGCAAGGATATTGATGATGATACAATGCGTGACTTAATGAAAGAAAATGGAATTGGTAGGCCCTCAACTCGCGCCAGTATCATAGAGACTCTTTTTAGAAGAAATTATATCATTAGAAATAAAAAACAAATTCTTCCGACTTCAACTGGAATTGACCTTATTGACACGATTCAAAATAAGTTGTTAAAGTCAGCTGAACTCACAGGTAGTTGGGAACGTAAGTTAAAAGAAATCGAAAAGGGAGAATATAATGCGGGTTCGTTTATCAAGCAAATGAAAAGCATGGTAGATCAACTGGTTTATGAAGTAAGATCTGACAATAGACCCAGAAGTATCTCTTCAAGCAAAAATCCAAGCCAAGCAAAAATCAAAAAAGCAGATAAACCAAACACTCAAGTACAAGATCATACTTGTCCTAAATGTAAGAAAGGTCTTTTGGTTAAGGGGTCTAAAGCATATGGCTGCAGTCAGTTTAAAGAAGGTTGCACATTTTTATTACCTTTTAGTTTTATGGATAAGAAAATATCTGAAAAGCAATATATACGCCTAATTAACAAGGGAGAAACCGTTCATTTAAAAGGTTTTATTCAAAATGGGATGAAGGTTGATGGAAAACTAAAATTGACAGAAGAAGCTGAATTGGTTTTTAAGCTCAAAGAATCCAAATTAGCTTCTAAAAAAGATAAAATATGCCCTAAATGTGGTAAAGGCACAATTTTAAAAGGCAATAAGGCTTATGGCTGCAGTAAATTCAAAAATGGTTGCAATTTTGTGTTTCCTTTTGAAAAACTTAGAAAACTAGCTGATAATAAAAAGCTCACTGAAGAGCTCGTTGTCAGCATAATTTCAAACCCTGCGAACTGGGCCAATTAGTCGATTAAAGATGTCCCATTGAGATCAGTTGTTAAGACTTCACTCATATAATCAAAAAACGGACGTAAGGCCTCAAAAGAATTTTTTACTTCTTTAGAAAAATTAGGAGCCAACACCTCTTTATCTGTAAATTTTCTAACTGCAACAAAACCTTTTTTTCGAATAAGATCAATGGAAGGATCATCTTTTTGAAATCCCTTCGGAGCAGTTTTCAACTCATCCCCTACCAATTCACCGTTAAAATATTTGTTAAACTTATCTTCTTTTAAAATTTCTCTTATTTCACCATCATCAAGCTCAAATTCCTTCCTTATTCTAAGTAGATCTTCCTTCTCTGGGGCCCAAAATCCGCCAGCCAAAAAAGATTCTCCGGGTCTGATTCTCAAATAATAACCACCTCTTAACCTACTTCCACTGCGGCTAAAAGAACCAGCAAAATGTGGCTTGTATGGAGTTTTATCATGAGAAAATCGAACATCACGATAAATCCTGAAAAGTTTAAATTTTTCAATTTCATCTTGTTCTTCTAGCCCTTGACGAACCACTTCATAAAATGATTTTGCAGTACTTTGAACAGTTTTGAACTCTTCCTTATGCTCTCCAAACCATTCTCGGTTATTGTTCTTTTTAAGAATCTTTAAAAAATCTAGAATATCTTTCATAAGTTGCTTTTTGTATCATCAAAATTAGTTAAAACTTTAATGGCGTTCTAAACTTCCTTTATTTTACTCATGTCTTTTCGATATTTTAAAATTGAGATAAGACTGATTATCAATAATATAAAAACACTGACGTATACGAAATTCGGAATGGGAACTGGGTCACCTGTGGCATAGGAATGAAGCCCGGTTAAATAATAATTAACTCCAAATGATGTCATTGCTATTGAGAAAAAAGCAAAGGTACTTGCTATACTTATTACAAGGTCATTATTCAGTTTTGGAATCAATCTCATATGCAAGACTATGGCATAGACAATAATACTAATCAAAGCCCATGTTTCTTTTGGATCCCAAGCCCAATACCTACCCCAAGATTCGTTCGCCCACACACCTCCTAAAAAGGTCCCAATACTCAATATAAACAATCCCAAAGTCATTGACATCTCATTAATATAGGACAGCTCTTTTACCTTATTATTCATAACCTTAGCGTTAGAATCGTTTCTGAAAATAATAAGTAATTGCGCCATCACACCTAGTAATGCCGACAAAGCTAAGGGGGCATAACTACTAATAATAGTCGCCACATGAATCTTTAGCCAATAAGACTTTAACACGGGCATCAAATTAGTGATTTCAGGACTTAACCAATCCAAATAACTTACAAAGAGCAATGTTCCTGTAAAAATACTGGCTAAGGGCAATGAAAAGTCAGATTTTCTAAAAAATGCCAAGCCAAAAAACATCAGTGACCATGCAACAAAAACAATCATCTCATAGCCATTACTCCATGGAGGGTGACCTGCTATGTACCATCTTAGAGTCAAGTTAAATGAATGTATTAAAAAAACGATAAGACTTAATACCACCAGCAAATTGATCAAGAAGCTTAATCCTGGTTTATGAATGAAAATTCTTAAAATAGCGAATATAAGTAGTACGATTCCAAGAGTGAAATAAGCTTGAAACAACCAAAAGTTTAAATTCAATTCGTTATACCATAATTCAGCTGATATCCTTTCTTCAGAAGGAATAATATCTCCTGCCAATACATCTTGATATTTTTTTATATAGGCGATCTTATCCTCTGCTTCAGCCCAATCCCCAGTCTCCTTTGCTTCCTGAATATTAATGAAGTATAAAGGAATGATCCCTTGGGCAAAACGAGCATCGGCTTCATTAAAATCTTCGAAACTATAATTTGGATTATACCATGTTTTCAAAGGGTCATCTTTTTTAGGAAAGATCTTAAGGTAGTTCCCAGAAAGAACGTTAAACAATAAATTGAAACGTTCATCAACTTTTAGTATTTCTTTGTCAAACTCACTTCTTTCTGCCGGCTTTTTTTCGTTTGCCTTTAAAACTAAATTTTCAAGAATATAGTCCTTGTTATTGTCTAAAAGAGCATTAAATGGAACCAAATCATTTTTATCGGTAGCCAAATCTTTAAATACTTCACCTCCTTTATCCTTATCGATTTTGATCAATGGGATAGAATACCATTTGCCCGGATCTAGGTGAATGGCTAAAAAAACCTGATTTGCATCGAGTTTTAGTTTATCCCCTTTATAATAGTTCTTTCTCGAAACTTTTCTCAAAAATTCAGAAGCCAGTGTATTCAAAGGTTTAATCCTACCATCAAGATCTTGTACCATTAATTTACCGAAAAGGGCTGCATGCTCTTTATCAATCATTTGAGACGTCAGCAGACTATCAATAGCTTGCTTTGACCCATTACTTTGCGCATGTACCGTTATTGACATTAAAAACCCAACCACCAAAAGCATTACCGTCTTTGACTTGAGTTTATCCAAACGCTTTCTGAGCAAATTAAATCTTGACCCCTTGCCAAACAAGGTTAGAAGCATTCCCAAACCCATCAGTATATATCCAATGTAAGTGACTATTGTTCCGGGTCGATCTTTATTGATCGCTAAAACCGTTCCCTTCTCATCGCTATCATAGGAAGCCTGAAAAAAACGATAACCTTTATAATCCAAAACGTGGTTCATATAAATACGGAAGTCTTCTTCAAAAGATCCATCAACAATGGTTACTTCACTGGCATAAGAAGACGGACTCGTAGATCCTGGATATTTTTCCATTTGAAAATCCCTTAGCTTTATACTAAAATCTGTTTTTACAGCAAGTGCACCATAGCCAATTTCTATTTCCTTATTTGCTAATGAAAATTTGTTAAATTTAGGTAGATGTCCGTGTTTATAGACTACAGCAATCTCCTTATGACTTCCCTTCGATTCAACGTCAAACAAGAGCAAATCATCAATATTATCGTCATTATCCTTTGGTTTTATAGATGCCGATTTCCATATAAGTTTTCCATTCTTTTCATGTTTTACTGCAACAAATGAAAAATCGTGAAAACGATACAATGTATTCATTCTCAAATCATAGCTAACATTTGCATCGAGCATTCCGGCCGCTTCAGTAGCCATGGTAAAAAAATCTAAATCTTCAGTAGACCTAATTTTTAAGCTATCATTCTTTTTAAAGATCTCAACACCGCTTTGAACTTCTGACTGAAAGGATATTTCATGTTGATGTGATCCAATAAATTTTCGCCTTCCCTTTTGAATATAAATCGTTTCTCGCCCGTTACCTGCAGCCAGAACCAATTCTATAAATTCATCCCCTTTATCGTCATTAGATTTTGTAAGCTGTTCCTTTGCATCTGGAATAAACTCTTTAAAAGAAACAAACACTTCTTCTCCCTCAATTGAATTCTTAATTTTTACATTATTATCTTTAATTGGAGAAAAATATATCTCTTTTTGTAAAACTGGATTAGCTTCTTGACCAACCACATGCATTTGCAAATAGTTTTTATCGGAAATCATGGTGTTTGATGAAGCTCCTTCTCTTATTCTCATGACTCCTTCAAAACCTGTATATCGACTAATTCCGGCTCCTATAAGAATAACTATAAAAGCAACATGAAAAAGTAATACCGTCCATTTCTGCTTGCGATACAATTTATACCTAAACATATTAGCAATAAAATTAAGACCTAATAAGATCATAACCCATTCAAACCACCAGGCATTATAAATCACCGTTCGGGCTGTCTGTGTTCCAAAATCATTTTCTA
>RCNB010006770.1_pt1 | contig 10889 bp, 8 predicted proteins | sample 2041321 | NCBI WGS metagenome assembly RCNB01 (sample SAMN09708232, study PRJNA481090) | Marine sediment metagenome, whole genome shotgun sequencing project.
GCGGAGATTCCTTTTTTTAACGTGCCTGAGGGTACTGTTGGATTGGGCGGTGGCCTTCGCGGCGGCCAGAGTCCTTATCTGGCAACTGACAATGAAGATCAGCGGACGACAGACCTTATTCCGCTGTATTTGTACGAAGGCAAGTATTTGTTTTCTCGTGGGGTGGCTGGCGGTATCCACTTTGTGGACAACGAAACGTTCGAGTTCAATCTCTATTCCAGGTACCGGTTTCAAAAACTGGATCCGGAAAGCAATGTTTTTTATGCGGGTCTTGAAGAACGCAAACAGACGCTCGAAGCCGGTTTGGAAGTAAGAATGAGGAGAAAGTGGGGAGACCTCAATTTGCATTGGGTTGCTGACACGCTTAACAGACATCAAGGCCAGGAAGTACAATTCGCATATCGTTACCACTTCGAAGCAGGTCCGTGGTCAATATCTCCATATGCCAGTCTAACCTGGCAGGATGACAATCTAACCAATTACTATTTTGGTGTGAGTGAAGCAGAAGCCGTCCCTGGCCGACCTGCCTATCAGCCCGGCGAATCACAATGGCTTGGGTTCGGAGTGAATACGGCCTGGCATGCGACAGATCGTATCGTTTTGTTCGGCAATGTCGGTTTCGCGGGTACTGACTCGGATGTGATTAACAGTCCTTTGGTTGAAGAGGCCGGATTTTCTTCCATATTTATTGGCGGAACATATATTTTTGGCAATGCCAAGAAGCCTGACTATATTATTGACCCGGAACGGCATGGTGAATGGGCGTGGCGCGTGAACTACGGCTACCAGGCTGACGGCAATATTGTCGGGGAGATAGATCAGGGCAATTTTAGCAAGAGCACGGTTGCGGATACGAATATCGCCGGACTGACGTTGAGCAAGTTGCTAACCGCTGGCAAGCGAATCGATCTGCTCGGCAACGCCGCGATCTTCAGGCATCTTGAGGAAGACGAAGGGAATGGTAATTTCTTTAGTTACGCCCTCTACGTCGTTGCCAGAGGCAAAGGCTATTCGCCGTGGAGCAAAGAGGAAGTGTTTCGTTGGGGTCTGGGCTTTGGAATGTCATATGCCGAAACTGTGCCGATAGCTGAGCAGCGCAAGCAGACCGGAGAAGGGGCCAAAGGCAACACGTCCCACTTTTTGAACTACATGGAAATGTCGCTGGATTTTCCTTTGCGGCGCGTTTCCAAAGCTAACTGGCTGCAAGGATGTTATGCGGGTTTGACCATTGTGCATCGCTCCGGAATATTCGGTACTTCAGACATATTGGGTGATGTGGCGGGCGGTGCCGACTGGCTTGGCGTCCACCTGGAGTGCACGCAATGATTTCGGTTAACAAGGTCTCGCGATTGACTGGTGTAATCGCACTCATCGTTAGCCTCGCAGTCAGCCCGGTTGCGACGGCGCAATGGCAGGCTGATCCAGACGACAAAAAGCAGGTAAAAGCAGAAGCTGCTATCGCACGTGTCAAAGAAAAAGTGCCCAGGAGCGCAATGTATTTTGAGGACGCCTATGGCTTTGCCGTTCTGCACTCAATAACGCGGGTAGCATTCGGTTTCGGCGGCGCCTACGGCAAGGGATTGGTCTTCGAGGGCGATAATCTGGTTGGCAAGACCGGCTTCTGGCAGTTCACCTCCGGATTGCAGGCTGGCGTGAAAAATTTCAGCATGATCGTATTCTTCAAAGATCAGGAAGCGCTTGAATACTTCAAAGCCCGGGAAATGCAGTTCGCAGGTCAGGCGGGGATTGATGTCGCAACCTGGGGCGCAGCAGGTACGCCAACTTATAATGAGGGCGTGGCCATAATCACCGCAACGAATTTGGGTCTGATGGCTGAGTTCTCGTACGGTGGTATCAAGTTTACCTACAAAGATTTGCCCCAGGATTAATCATGTCGCGGAACCGTAGCCTGGTTGCAGGCCAGGTTGCGGCCACTGTGACAATAGCGGCCGGGACGCTGTTCCGACGAGAATACTGCACCGGCATCCGTTCAATTCTGTTGTTTGCCGTCATCTTGGCGTTTTCATCGGTTAAGGCTGGTGAAATTCCGGGCCTACCACCTGCTTTGCTGCCGCTGATTGATCGGGATTTCGCACTCAACTTCAGCAATGATTTTCTGGGGCGCGGCGGCTCGGTAGACGATTTCCGCACCCAGCAATTAATCCTGACTGCGAAAATCAATGACAGGTGGCTGGCGATAGTCGACCACAGCATTCTGACGTTGGCGGATTCTCCTGCACCAGGGCGCGTCGATCAGTTGTCCGGATCATTGGGTTATCACCTGGTAAATAATACGTCTGCAGACGAAGTCGATCGGTTCACCGTCGGCGGTGGCTTTCGCAGTGTTGGTGAATTCGCAGGCGAGCGAATGCAGAATGGATTTCATCGCCTTATCGGCAGCAATATCGACTCTCTGCCTTATGTGGACACCAGTACTACAGATGCAACGGGTTGGTTCGAGGCGCAGCGATATCGGGAGCTGCGCTCATTTGACAACTGGACGACTGGCTACTGGTTGCGAGCAGGTTCGCTCTTTACGACGGACGGTCAATGGGACAGCACCGCTGGCGCGTTTGCCGTCGCAAGACGTCACTCGATCGATATCTGGCTTGGCGTCCGACACGATTGGCGCTCTGGCTACGATGCAGACAATGTGCAGGAGGAGACCGCTCGCGCCGAAGACGATACAGCGGTGGTTATCGGTGTGCGGTTTGGTGCACTGATGCTTGAAACAGTGCAACAACTCAACAACGATGCGTCGTACGGTCAGCTGAGCCTCGTGTCATCCGGACATCGATCATCGAAATCGTACCTCGATATGCCGCGAGTTGGGATTGAGTTCAATTTCCTGGTGCCGGATGTTCAAGTTCAGCTGGTCGGCAAGATCAGGACAAATTGGTTCACCGGGTCGGCATCAGCCTGGCAGGAATCTGCCCTGGTCGACCTGAGATATGGCGAGCCTCAATACGAGAATGATGATTCACTTTTCATCCGCAGCCAGCAAATCACCGCCGGCATGGAATGGGAACGCAGGCTGACAGAAGGATCGAGCTGGCTTGGATTCTACAGTTCGATAGGTGCTGGATGGCGCGACGAAGAACTGCATCTCTCGAGTACGACGGCAAATGACCGGTCAGATAGCGTCGGCAGCGCTGTTGTCACAGCGGCTGCGGGCCTGCGTTTTTTCGCGGCATCACTGGGGCAGAGATGGAATTATCGAATCCAGATTGGCCTGAACGCCTGGGCGCCGCTGGACGATGCAAACGTGCAACTGGGTGGTGAGCAGTTTTCCTTGCAGGAGCCGGCCATTGGTATCGCTTTGGGGATGACCTTTGATTACGAATGAAGGTTGAAACAATAATGTAGGAGCCCGCCCAGCGGGCGAGTTCGCAAATCCTGGCTACTGGCACTAAGAATCAATCGGCACCGATAATGAGAGTGGCTGCTTCGACCTGGGCGAACTCGCCCGCTAGGCGGGCTCCTACATGATCGGAAATCCATTTAACGTGGTCTTTGGATTGGGGCATTCGCAGGTACGTTGCGTCGCTGATGATCTCTAATACAGCGCTCGCCCGCAGCCTTTTAGTTCCCTGTTGGCTAAAAAAATAGTCACCGACACCGCAAACTCCTCGCCACTCATCACGTCACGACACGGCTGTCCCCGGATCTCGATTTCGATGTCTTCATCATCAATGACGTACAGAGTTCTGCGTTGCTCCTGGTAAACAACAGGCTCAACGTAGGGATACTTTTTAACGCTTTGGCCATAATCGGTCGACAGCATAATTTCGGTGCCGTCTGTGATCTCAAGCAACCAGCCAGGTTCCTGGCCGATGGCACGAAACGCAACGCCGCGAAGTTTGGCTTTGTGCCAGACGCTGGTGATCGATGCCTCGTCGGATGGTGGGGTTTCAGGCAAGTCAGATTCCTGTGAGGTGCAGGCAGCCAGGAATAGCACCGAAATAAGAAGCAAAAAAAACACCTTAACCGGCACTATCTGTGGGAGCGGCTTTAGCCGCGAATGGACCAAAAATTCCCGGCGTCGTCGCTGTCGCGCATCCCTGCGCTTCGCGACCGATGCACGTCCTGTGCGCCAGACGCTCCCACAGAGCGTGCCAATTAATATGCTCAGCCTCAGAACCCTACCAGGGATGGCCCATCTGGATGTACCAGGCCTTTTCTTCGGGGCCTTGCGCAATGTCGAGGCCTAACCAGAAGTTTTGCTCTTTGACAAGGAACCGGATACCAACGCCACCGGACCACATGTTGTCATCAGTTCCAGTTGCGGAATCGCCCTCATTGATGAAGCCTTTGCCGGCGAACGCAACTGCCGACCAGCGCCTGGCAAAATCGTAACGCCCTTCGACCTCGACTGCGCCCGCAGTTTCGCCCTGGTAGCGCATCGCGGGTATGCCCCGAAGGGGAACGAAGGGCACAGCATAGAACGGAATGTCACCGCTGGCGGTTGTTACATCAAAGCGCAATCCAAGAACAAACTTTTCGTGCAGTTTGTGAAAATAATTCACCTTAAATCGCGATGACCAGTAGTTAAAGTCTCCGCCAAAAGCGTCGTCGTATCGCCAGACTGTCAGATCAGCCAGGTACCCACTGCTCGGCATCATACTGTCATCACGGTCGTCATATATTCCGCTAACGGAAATGCCGACGTCGGTAAAGACTGAATCCGGTGGGCTAGCCGGCGGATAAATGCTTGGACCGGTTTCGAACACTGATTCACCGTCGAGGTAGGAAAACGATGCGCCTACGAAAAAGTCCCCGGTTCCAACACGTCGTTCAAGATTGCTGTAAAACACGGTACCTTCCAGATTAAAATCGTAAGGAATATCATCTTCGTATACCGTGGCATTGACAGAAAGGCCGGCGATGGCGCCTGTATAACGATAAGTGTCGTCACGAAATGTCCTCGCGTGCCCGACGCCGTAGGCATAGGTGCCGTTGTTCGTATACATGCCAAAGGCGCCGGTCGCTGTTGGCGGCGGTTTGGGACGCTTATTCGTTCTCTTAAGATTTTTGCCGGTAGTTATCCTGGGACGATCGGTATCGGTTTTCTTGTGGAAATAGATCAAGCCAGCACCCAACCCCTCACCAATCGCCGGTTCCGTGATGACGAATGGCAGGGCAAGAAACCGTCCTCTGCCCGGGTCCTTTTCATCTTCCGCAGGTTCTTTGGTAGCGGCATCTGCAACGACATTCTGATCGGGAGTCGTCTGCTCACCTGTCTCCTGTGCGATGGCGACTGCGGACACCAGGCTCGACTGCAATAGACAGAAAAAAAGTATTCTTATGACCATAAATATATCTTGTTCTTTTCCAAATGGCGTTCGGTTTAAAAGGTCAAAAAACTACAGTTGGCCTCTTATAGGCAATATGCGCATAAAGCCGGCTTTAAACCGCTGCCACCAGGTGGTCTGTGGTTCCTTTTTGTAGATGACCTCTTCGCCATTCTCGAATGCGCGCCACCGAAGCTTGCCTTTTTCATTGAGAAAAACCTCGTAAGTCTGTTTCGCGAGCGCCTTTTCGAGGGTGACCGCCAACGCTTCACCCATCTCCGGCGATCTTATGATCACGCCGAGTTCAGTATTTATCCGGGCAGAGCGAGGGTCAAAATTAAATGAACCGATAAATACTTCTTTGCGATCTACAACGAATGCTTTGGTATGCAAAGTTGCCTTGGCTCCGCTGGCGGCCCTAAGTTCTGATCCCGAAACATCAGCATCCGGGCGCACCTCGAAAATTCTGACGCCGGCCTGCAAAAGTGGTTTGCGTGACGGCGCATACCCACCATGAACAGATGACTGGTTATTCGCGGCAAGTGAGTTGGTGATAATAGTGACGTCGACACCACGGTTCTGTACTTTGGTGAATGCTGCTATGCCGGATTTGAGCGGCACGAAATACGGCGAAATTACCACAATTTCTTTCTCGGCCGCTGCTAACGACTCGAGCAATGGCGTAACAATTGAATCAGCTTCGGCGGCTTTTTTCTTGAATGCTTTATCCGGTGAATCGACAGCAAGCGTGTACGGTGCCCAGGTAAAAACGCTGTTGTCAGATTCGACATATTCGAGGACCTTATCTCTTACCGCAGCCGCGTATATTGTGTCCTTCACATTCTCTCTGTTCTCTTCCAGTTCGGCCCGCACCCTTATGAGTTCCGCAGCCGGGTCATCCGGCATTTTGGCGAATGCTGCGACGGGCGCGGCCCGCTCATGGTTCCAGTAATTATCAAACATCGCTGACACATCCTGGACGACGGGCCCGATCGCGAGGACATCAAGATCACTAAACTTGGCATCCACCCGCGCACCAAAATACTCGTCGGCAATATTGCGTCCGCCAATGAGTGTTATCTGGTTGTCGACCGTGAACGACTTGTTATGCATGCGCCGATTGATTCGACTGAAGCTGGTAATGCCGTCCATGAAGCGGGCAGAGCGACGTGCGAATGGGTTAAAGATGCGAATCTCGAAGTTCGGGTGCGTAACGAGGCCGGCCATACCAGCGTCATAGCCGCTCGTAAATATGTCGTCGAGCAACAGACGAACGTGCACGCCACGATCGGCGGCCCGCAGCAGGGCGCCTATAAAAGCACCGCCGACAATATCCATTTTTATAAGGTAATACTGTGCATCGATACTGCGCTCGGCCCTCTCTGCCATGAGGAGACGGACCGAAAGTGCATCAATACCGTCAGATAACGCATAGAAACCAGCCTGGTCAGGATGCTCCCCGGCCAACCCGGCGAGCTGCTTGCCGAGATAAGTATCAGCAGTGTCTGTGGGGGCGCTGGAGACAGTTTTTGGATAGTCGAAATCGACGCTGGCACAACCGCAAAATAAAGCGAGCGTCACCGTCAGAATCGTGTGTCTGAATATTGAGATCACTGTTTCACCTTGCCCCGTATCGAATTTATTGCTTTTTTCTGGGATTGCAGTATGTCGCTCCGCTGCCGGGCGAATATGTTGCAGGCACTCATATTACTATCCCACCCCGAACAGTCCAACAGTAGAGGCTGCTCAATCCAGAAAATCTGGCAGTTTGCGTCCATTTTCGGGTGCGGGTCAGGTGAATATGGTGCTGGTATTGCGGCTGTCCAGAGCAATCCAGGCGGCTTCTCTGTGTCTGTTTCGGTCTGGAAAATTCAAAAGTGATGTGGAAAAGCCCGCTGATTGTCACCAGTTAATGAGGCAACAGGGGCGGCTTCAGTGGATGAGCGATGCGAAGCAGAAAGATCATGAGGCGGTTGCCTGTGATGGGTGGAATTGTGTCGTTTGCGGCATTGACCTCGCTCGGTGGCTGTTATCTTCTACCGGGCGGTGATGAGCCGGAGCCGCTGCCGGGTGGCCTTTTGAAAATCGAAATGGCAGTGTTAAATCCCTTTTTATGCAAATGATATTTCTTGCCGCACTAATTGCTTATCGGCAAATTTCCGTTCGCTTTATTTCCAGGTAATTTTTCTGGAAATGTGCGGCGTTTTCAATCAGAATTCGCCAACCCATCCAGCTCAAGCTGTACATTCACAGGGCCATTTCACGTGGTGGCCGCGAACCTATTGGTCGAAATCTGTCATGAAATTCTCAAAAATCGTCGCAATTTGTAGTTCTGTTGTCTTTCTTTGCCCGTTAATGGTGCAGGCGCAAACGACGGACGTTCTCGTTCTCAAGAATGGCGACCGCATAACTGGCGAAATAACGAGAATCTGGGACGATGAAGTTACGATCGAGGCAAAGTACACGGACGAGTTTGATGTCGATCTGCCGGCTGTGGCATATATCGAGTCGGAGCGTGAGTTCGAAATCGACCTTGCCGATGGCCGCGAGCTCGTGGTCACTTTTCCCGGCGCCGATGCTGAAGGTAATCAAATTATCAAGACTGGCAGCGGAACGGAAATATTGCTATTAAGCAACATGCTCGAATTGGATGAACCCGAGGATTACTACGACTGGGACACTCTCGTTGACCTGTCAGGTGACCTGAAAAAAGGCAATACAGATTCACGTAACGTTAAGCTACGTGCAGAAACGACGCTTAAGCTTGGCGATCATCGGCACATCGGCGACATTACTTTGTTTCGAGAGAAACTTGTGGATGTCACGACAAAAGATCAAACCATTGTCAACTACAACTATAACTGGCTCTTCAACGACCCATGGTTTTTTAGTGCATTAACCACCTTCGAGCGCGACCCGATTATTCAACTGGATAGTCGGGTCACGGTCAGTGCGGGTATCGGCCTGGACATTTGGAATACAGCCGACCGCAGTCTGAATATTCAGCTGGGTGTCGGTGTTCGGGATGAGGAGATTGGTAATCTATCAGAGACCAGCTCTGTAGCAACATGGGTGCTGCGTTATAGTCAGGACTTTTTTAGCGACGATCTTAATCTGTTCCACAATCAGTCGATTATTCCGACATTAAACGGGCGTACGAACACCAGCTACAGGACGAGCACGGGATTACGCTATGAGATTACGGACTTGCTGTACGCGAATATCTCGTTAGATTACAACTACGAAACCAATCCCGTCGATATGGCGACGGACAGCGAAGATATAGTGTTGCTGTTCGGATTGGGTCTGGAATTCTAGGAATTCCAGACCCAGTAGCTATTCGAATACCTGCTTCGCGCCGGAAATTCGTCTATTCGCTGAAACCGTCGAGACCGTCTCGCAGCCGCTTGCCCCAAAACCGTATCAACCGCCTGACTTCAGCGGAATTCGTAACGCTGTTTGAATTTGTCATCACGCCTGACTGTCGTTCAGCGGCACGTCGGTCAATAGATCGTGCGAGAATTGTATTGGTTTCGGAATCTCGCAACTCCAGCACCAATGTTGCGGCGCCGACCGTGCTGATATATATCTCAGAACGACCTGCCAGATTGTCCGGGGGAACATAAGAGGTAACGTCGAGCAGACCGCCCCAAACTATCATTACGTCCGGGCCAGGCTCATCGACCAAAGTAAATTTCTCGCTCTTTGAGATCTCGTCCGCAAATGTTTCTGCAACGAGTTTTTCAAACTTCTCCCGCGTTTTGTCGTCGATAAAATACGGTCCGCCACGGTTACGATCCATGGTGGTCCGGCCTTTATTGGTTTCTGGCGTATATTCTATCCCAGCACCGACCAGCATTATTTTGTTGTAACTGGATATGTCGAAATCCGCCCTTGCCCACGCAGCATCGGCCTTGGCATTGTCAACTTTGTTTAAGCCGTCGAAAGAGACTTCAGCATCTTCTCCCTGCTGTATGGCTGCCGGTTCTGAGGCACATCCAGTTGCTAAAAGTATGAAAGTCAGTGACGCGATTGTCGCAATAATTTGATTTGGAATTTTCATTTCTCGCCTGCTTCTGTTGTTGTTAAAATAGGTATTCTTGATTGTGGCAATATGCTGCACTGGCGTGCAGCCGATTACTTTACCATGCGGCAGAAGTGAAATTCCACGCCGATCGAGATGGATCGTGAATGGCCGGAAATCCATTTAGAATAGCGAGGCAGGAACTTATGAGAGAGTGGCAGTCACTCTTTCCGCACAGGAGCTAGCTGTATGCCATTGAATAAAAGAGAGTTTTTAAAATTCTCCGCTGCCCTTGGCATTACTGCAGCACTGCCGCGTACGGCTGCAGCCACAGCCGATCCTGATCATTTACAGGACATGACCGGTCATGTCGTACCGATATCTGTTGCCGAGCGCCAGGCGCGCGTCGCAAAAGCGCAGCGACTCATGCAGGCGTCTGGCATCGATGCTTTATTGCTTGAGGCTGGCTCGGCGCTGGTGTATTTCACCGGTGTACGCTGGTGGCGTTCGGAGCGCTTTACAGGCGCGATAATCCCGGCCGAGGGAGACCTGGCGTTCGTGACTCCCTATTTCGAGGAACCCTCAGTACGTGAAAGCATGACATTTGGTGACGATGTACGCACCTGGCACGAGCATGAGAATCCTTTCGCCCTGGCGGTCGGTATTTTGGCCGACCGCGGGATCAAGGGCGGCAAGCTGGCGATCGAAGAGACTGTGCGCCACTTCATTGTCGATGGCATGCAGCAGGCCGCGCCGGATATCAAGACAGTTAGTGGAATGCAAGTTACGCGTGGTTGCCGTATGTATAAATCGGCAGCAGAGATCGCACTAATGCAGGCAGCAAATGATGTAACCATCGCAGCCTATCGCCATGTCTATTCGCTTATTGAAAAAGACATGTTGCCGACTGATATCTCAGCGCTGATGAATAGCGCAATGCGTGAGTTGGGTGGCGATCCGGAATTTGCAATGGCGCTTCTGAATGAATCGAGTGCGTATCCGCATGGCACCGGCCAACAGCAAGCGGTTAAGGAAGGTGGCATCATCCTTATGGACTGCGGTTGCTCAGTACACGATTACGAATCTGATATTTCACGCACCTGGGTATATGGTGAACCCACGAATAAGCAACGCGAAGTATGGAGCACCGTAAAACGAGGCCAGGAACTGGCACTTGAAACCGCCACCGTCGGAACACCGGCCGGTAAAGTTGATGACGTGGTTCGGGCATTTTACGAAAGCCGGGGATACGGCCCCGATTACAAAACCCCGGGGTTATCGCACCGATTGGGTCATGGCATTGGCATGGATGGGCACGAGCCGGTAAATTTCGTGCGCGGTGAGCTCACACCCGTTGCACCGGGCATGTGTTTTTCAAATGAACCCGGCATTTATATATTCGGCAAATTTGGTGTGCGGCTGGAAGACTGTTTGTATATTACTGACGATGGCCCGCAATTATTTTCGACGCTATCGCCATCAATTGATAAGCCATTTGGTTAGTGCGTACATTTTGAGCGAGGATCGCCCGCTGGGCGGGCTCCTACATTGCTAATTAGCAATGTAGGAGCCCG
>RCNB010002665.1_pt1 | contig 10887 bp, 9 predicted proteins | sample 2041321 | NCBI WGS metagenome assembly RCNB01 (sample SAMN09708232, study PRJNA481090) | Marine sediment metagenome, whole genome shotgun sequencing project.
CAGATGGACGAATGACAGATAATATTTGCTATGATAAAAATTCAAAGAAAATTAAATGTAATTTCTTTTGATCTACAACTAATAATTACATTATTCTAAATGTTATTAACACGCTTTACTACATTATTAGTTTTTATTTAAATTTTAAAAATATTATTATTATTATTATTGCTTGTTAATAGTAGCAATAACTTTTCTTAATTATTTTGTTTATTAAGTTAATACCTTTTAATGACAATATATTAACAAGTAAATTTATATTAAACACCTATTATTTAAAGTATTATATTAAATATTAACAGTCGTTTATAACTTAATTTAAACAGTTTTTTTAATAATTTTATTGTTTAACATTGTTTATTTGTCCTTAAATTTAGTTATCAAATAACTAATAATATTACTGTTTATAATTAGGTTAGTTGATACAGGTTTTTGCTTGATAAAAAATTTATATTTCTCCAAAATATATTACAATTTTTAGTTTACAGATATTAACAACTAATTAATAACATAGTTAACAGTTGTGGTTTTAAAAACTGTAATTTGTACCTTTAATGTTTTAAAAAAATAAATTAAAAATGATAATATCTATAGGTAACGATCATGCTGGAACTAATTATAAGTTTGAAATAATTAATTATTTAGAATCCGAAGGAATTATAGTTAATAATTACGGTACAGACACCAATGATTCTGCAGATTATCCAGATTTCACTCATCCTGTTGCTAAAGATGTAGAAGAAAATAAAGTTGATTTTGGTATTATAATTTGTGGAAGCGGAAATGGAGCAAATATGACAGCAAACAAGCATAAGGGAGTTAGATCTGCTTTATGCTGGTCAAAAGAAATTACTGTTTTAGCTAGACAGCATAACAATGCAAACATTTTAAGTATTCCAGCACGGTATACTTCCATACCACAAGCGATAGAAATGGTGAAATTATTTTTAAATACTAGGTTTGAAGGTGTTGAAGGTGGGCGCCATAAACGACGAGTTAATAAAATAGATATTGCATGTTAAATGGCTCATTCTCCTTCCAATAATCATTCGCATTCCCATCACGAATTAAGTGGTAAAAATCTATTAATTTCTATACTTCTTAATATATTAATAACTATCTCTCAAATTGTAGGAGGTTTAATATCAGGTAGTTTAGCATTACTTAGTGATGCGCTTCATAATTTTAGTGATGTTATATCTTTAGTTATAAGTTATATAGCGAATTTATTAGCTAAAAAAGATGCTTCAATTAACAGAACATTTGGGTATAAAAGAGCGGAGATTCTTGCGGCTTTTATTAATGCATCCACACTAATAATAGTTGCTGTACTTCTAATTATAGAAGCTATTAAGCGATTTATTAATCCACAGGAAATAGAATCTAATCTGGTAATTTGGCTATCATTTATAGCAATATTAGGCAATGGATTTAGTGTTCTTTTACTTAGAAAGGACTCTAAAGTTAACATGAATATGCGGTCTGCTTACTTACATTTATTAACTGATATGATGGCTTCAGTAGCAGTATTAATTGGAGGATTACTCATGAAGTTCTACGAGATATTCTGGGTTGATAGCTTATTGACTTTAGTAATTGCTTTATACTTAATTTGGGTAGGTTTTGATTTGTTTAAAGAATCATTTAAAGTACTAATGTTGTTTACTCCAAGAGAGCTTCATATACAAGATATTGTTAAAGAATTAAGTGTTGTTAAGGAGATTAAAAACATACATCACATACATGTTTGGCAATTAAATGAAGAAGAGACTCACTTTGAAGCTCATATCGATTTTAATTATGATATAAAACTTTCAGATTTTGATAAGGTTTTAAAGAGAGTAGAAAAGATTTTATTAGAGAAGTTTCAAATTAACCATATAAACATTCAACCCGAGTATGGTAAATGTGATAGCAAGGAGATTATTGTTCAAGACTAAAGGCAATGGATATAACTATTAAAACTTTTCAAGAGTTAACTTTAGACGAGCTTTATAGCGCACTTCAATTAAGATCTGAAGTTTTTGTGGTTGAACAAAACTGCGTATATCAAGACATTGATGGAAAAGATAAAAAAGCACTTCACGTATTAGGATTCAAAGATAAAGAGCTTGTTGCCTACACACGTATTTTTAAGCCTGGAGATTATTTTAAAGAAGCTAGTATTGGCAGAGTATTGGTAAAAAATAATGATAGAGGTATAGGGTTGGCATATAATATTATGAAATCTTCGATTGAAGCTATTCAAGAGCATTACAAAAAAACCAAGATTAAGGTTTCAGCACAAACTTATTTAAGAGAATTCTATAATAATTTAAGGTTTAAGCAAGTTGGTGAAGAATATCTGGAGGATGGTATTCCGCATATTGGAATGATCAGAAACTAAAAGAGTATTGACTGTACTATAACCACAAAACAAAGGCAATTGGAATTACTAAACCTATGATCAGCTTTTTTTATTTGATACGTAAGTAATTAAAATCTCCACACGCCTATCGTATTTAGGATCACCACCTAATGGAAATTTTCTCCTCATTCCAACATATTTCATTCTTTTTTTACTTACTCCTTTTTTTGCCAGGTATCCATACACATATTTAGCCCTTGCAACAGAAAGATTACGCTGTTTAGTTTTCCTATCAACCGCATCTCTACTGTTTTGAGTACAACATACATGGCCCTGAATAGTAAAATAAAGCTCTTTTCGATTTACTAGGGTATCGGCAATACGCTTTAAAACTTTTATAGAATTTGGAGTAAGGTAACTGTATCCGGTTTTGAAAAGTAATTTATCTAAAGTGACCTTATCTCCTTTTTTTAACACATTGCTATATATGTTTTTTTTCGGCACAACAACCTCTTCAACAACCTCTTCAATCTTTGGAACAACAATAATCTCTACTTTTCTGTTCAGACCACGAATCTTTTTAATGTCATCCTCTTTTACTATTTTAAGTAATATTTCTCCTTTCCCATCTACATTTGTTATTAGATTTTGATCTATTTCATTATTTGAAAAAACAGTCTTGATTGAATTTGCACGATTCTGTGATAATACCTGATTATAGGAACTGGTTCCTCTGTCATCACAAAATCCATAAATAGAAATTTTATTGATATCAATATCGTGTAAATTTTGAATAAACAAGAGAAGTCTATTTTCTTCAGTTTCTGGCACCTCATATTTATCGGTTTCAAAATAAACCTCATGTGTCATCTCGTTTTGAGCCAACATGAATTGTGAAAATAATAGGATAATAAAAAATAGTTGTTTCATTAATGGTGTTTAAAAAACAGTCTATAAATATAATTTATTTTTTATATCTCAAAGGTAGTGCCAAAAAAGATTAAAGCCATACCAGGTTTAGGGAAATTCAGTTTGAACTACTTTATTCACGCAATAGTTCATACTAACGTGGCGTAAAAAGAACCATCTAATTTAAATAGCCGTTGTACTTTATAGGGTTATTAAGAATTTCTGACGCCTTTTTAATTTCAGGATTAAATATGGTGTAGTAATCATACAATCCCTCCCTGTAAGCATAACGTTTCACAATCTCATCAGTTAACAGTGAAGATAATTGATCTTTTTGCTCATCAATAACCTTGCTTTTATAAGAATTTAAATTTTCAAGAAGCCTATTATAATCAGACTCAATGCTTGATTTAATTTCTTCATCCTGTGCTACTTCAAAAGCAGAGCTTAATGCCTTTTCTGTTTTAGTTTCAAAGCTAAAGTTGTTTTTTTTAAGGAAGTTTTTAAAATCTTTAAAATCAGAATCGGAAAACTTAAAAGAATTTATATCCTTTACATCGTGATCATAATAGTAACTGGTAGCGTAATCAAAAACATAATTCTCTCCCATTAAGGCTTTTGTTATTGCACTTTTTTTGGATATGGCCAATTCAACATCTGGAGCTACACCTCCACCATCAAATACTTTGCGGCCATTTTTTGTTTTAAACTCATTGTGTTTTTTAATTTTTACTGCCTTACCAGCCTCATCTCTATTCCAGTAATCTAAAGACTGTATACAGCGGCCTGAAGGCGTGTAATATCTAGAAATCGTAATTTTAATTTGCGTTCCATAACTAAGTTGTTTTGGACGCTGCACTAAACCTTTCCCAAAACTTCGAGCCCCTATAATCACAGCTCTATCCAAATCCTGAAGAGCCCCTGAAACAATTTCACTTGCGGAAGCGCTACTTCCATTCATCAATACAACCAAAGGTATTTCAAGATCAATTGGATCTCTACTAGTATAATATGTTTTATTGTATTTACTAACCTTTGATTTTGTTGTTACAACCAATTGTCCTTTAGGCACAAAAATATTTGTAACATTAACCGCTTCTCGCAATAAGCCTCCTGGATTACCCCTTAGATCAAGTATTATTTTTTCGGCACCATCTGCTTTTAGCTCTCGTAAGGCCTCAATAGTTTGGGTTGACGCTTTACTGTTAAATTTGCTTAATACAATATAACCGATGCTATTATCAATCATAGAAAAATGTGGAACAGCCTTAATTTGAACTTCTTCTCTGGTAATAGTAGTTGTATAGTTTTTCCCCTGTCTGACATATTTAATTTCAGCAGAAGAACCGGAAGCCCCTTTTATTAAATCGCCAGCATTTTCTTTAAAATCGATAACATTAATATTTCCAATTTTAACAATTTCATCACCAGCCTTAAGCCCCGCTTTATCCGCTGGATAACCTTTGTACGGTTCAACGATTATTAATTTATCCTTTTTTATTTGCACTCGGGCACCAATTCCAGTGTAATCCCCAGTATTATTAATTCGAGCCGCCTCAACATCTTGTTCGTTTAAAAAAGTTGTGTATGGATCAAGATCGTTTAACATGTTTTTTATAGCAGCATCCATTAAATCTCCAGGATTTGTTTCATCAACATAATTCATGTTCAACTCTTTAAATAAGGTTGTGAAAATCTCGAGTTGTTTTGCTATTTCAAAAAAATCACTCTTAAAAGCTGTTCCCGTTAAAAATATAGTAACAGCTAAAACAGGAATTAAGACTACGTTTTTAAATATTTTTTTCATTTGTAATTATTTTTAGAGGTTAGATAAACTATCTAAAAATTTTGTCAATAGTGCTTGGGTTTTGCTATTAACCAGCTTATAATCAGGCAAATCTTTGCTAAGGTACAGAATCATAAACGCATAACCGGAAACATTGTTATCTATTAACATATTTTTATTATGCCTGTACGCCTCTCTCATTAATCGTTTAATTCGATTTCTGTCTACTGCTCGTTTAAAAATCCTTTTACTTACAGAAACCCCAACTTGATTGCTTTTGCCGCTATATAAGTAAACCATTTTTAAAGGAAAAACAGTAACAGATTTCCCTTCTTCGAATATTTTATCAATTAGTTTTTGACTTTTTAGTTTTTGCTTATTTGAAAAAGACAGTTTCATGATTAACAAGAATACAAAAATAACCGTAATCAAAACAACATTACGAATAAAGTTGAGTGATAATAATCATATTTTTTAAATTTAAAATCCGTTAAATTAACAGATTGTATCAACTCTTAATTCTTGAGTATGGGAATTTTAAAAGTTACAAGACTCACCAATCCCAAGGAGAAGGCAAGTTATGTGCACCAATTGCTTAAAGATATTAAGGCTTTGGAGCTAATGATTGAAAAAGGGTTGTTTGAAAAATCACCTATAAGAATTGGAGCAGAGCAGGAATTTTGTTTGGTTGACGACCAGTTTATGCCCAATGGGATTGCTTTAGATGTATTAAAAGACCTAAAGGACAACCACTTCACAACAGAGATAGGTAACTACAACCTTGAGGTCAATTTAGATCCATTAGAGCTTAAAGGAGACTGTTTTTCTAGTCTTCATAATAATCTAAATACCTTACTAAATAAGGCCAGAAAAGTAACAAAAACAAAAAACTCACATATCCTCTTAACCGGTATTCTACCAACACTTACTTTAGGGCATATGTCTATTAAGAACATGACACCAATACCACGGTATTACGTTCTTAATGAAGCCATGGTTGAGTCCAGAAAACAAGAGTTTAATATTAAAATAAAAGGAGTAGATGAGTTGAATTTTTTGCACGACTCCGTAATGCTGGAAGGATGCAATACCAGCTTTCAAATGCATTTACAGATCGATCCAGATGAGTTTTTAGAAAAATATAATTGGGCCCAGGCAATCTCAGGGCCAATATTGGCAGCGTGTACAAATTCTCCATTATTATTTGGAAAAGAATTATGGAGTGAAACAAGGATCTCTTTATTTACACAAAGTGTTGACACAAGAGCCAATTCTTTTTTATTAAACGAAAAGCAGTGTAGAGTAAGCTTTGGAAGCAAGTGGGAAGAAGGGTCTATTGCAAATATTTTTAAAGAGAATGTTTCCAGATTTAGGGGTTTAGTAACATCAGAATATATTAAGGACAGTGTTGAAATGCTAAAAAAAGGAGAAATTCCAAAATTAATGGCATTAAGCTTACACAATGGTACCGTTTACAAATGGAATAGAGTGTGTTATGGAGTTGGTGGCGGAAAACCACATTTAAGAATTGAAAACAGATATATTCCTTCTGGACCATCGGTTATAGACGAGATAGCTAATATGGTGTTTTGGGTTGGAGTCATGGTTGGAAGAACTGAAAAATACAAGAAAATTCATGAAATGATGGATTTTAAAGAAGTTAAATTGAACTTCTTTAAAGCGGCTCGATATGGGATGAATACGCAATTTTTTTGGGATGGAGAACTTATTTCAAGCCATAACTTGATTTTGAATGAATTACTTCCAATGGCATTTAGCGGTTTACTTAATTCTGGCGTTTCAGAAAAAGACGCTCAATATTATTTAGGAATAATTGAAAACAGAGTAAAATCCAATAATGGATCACAGTGGATGATCAAAAGCTATAGAAACCTGTTAAAAAACAATAAACCCTTTGAGGCGGCTCAAATATTAACTTCAAATATCTATAAAAAACAAATTAAGGACGAACCAGTATCAAACTGGAGCACAACAAATCAAAATACTCAAGTTTTAACAGACGATGAAAAGATCGTTCGTCATAAAATGAGCAAGGATACTTTTACTGTAGATATTAATGATAGTTTGGAATTGGTTTTAAATATTATGCAATGGCGAAACATTCACCATGTTCCGGTAATAAATAAAAGCAAAAAACTCATAGGCTTGTTAACATGGAGAGATATTAAAGACTTTTTAAATGATAAGGAAATGATAATCACATCTGTTAAAAGCAGAATGATTAAAGATGTCATCACTATTTCCCAGGACAAAAGGTTAAGTGAAGCAAAGGAAGTAATGAAAAGAAACAATATTCACGGAATTCCTGTGGTTAAAAAAGGGAAGCTAATAGGAATAATTACTTCAAACGACATGAAATGATATGACAGAAGTTCATAGTAAAGCATTAGAAAAACCAACATTTGTAAGCAGATTAATCAGTAAACTTGAGGGAACCAAAAAAGGTATAACCGTTGTTGTTTTTGCTGGAATACACGGCAATGAAAACTCGGGAATATTTGCTATTCAAGAAGTTTTTAAGAGAATAGAACAATTTGATATAAATGGAACTATTTATGGAATTTCGGGAAACTTGAAAGCTCTTGAATTAAACAAAAGGTTTATAGATCAAGACCTAAATAGAATTTGGACCTTTGAAAATCTAGAAAGACTAATTAGAAAAAAAGAATTGAATACCGAAGAGAAAGAGCAATCTGAACTTTTCGATCTGTTAAATGAAATAGTATCTTTAAACCCAGGACCGTTTTATTTTATAGACCTGCACACCACTTCAAGTAAAACCCTACCATTTATAACAATTAGTGACGCATTGATTAATAGACGTTTCTCTAAACTATTTCCCGTTCCAATTGTTCTAGGAATAGAAGAGTATTTAGATGGGCCTTTATTGACCTATATAAATCAACTAGGATATGTTTCAATAGGATTTGAATCTGGTCAGCACGACGAGATTAATTCCATTAAAAATCACATATCATTTGTGTTTTTAGCTCTGGTTTATGCAAGAGTAATTAAGCAAGAAGATATTACGGACTTTAAAGAACAGTATAATAATATAAAGAATGCCTCCAAAAACCATTCAGACATCTATGAGGTTATTCATTTACACCGAATTCAACAAAATGAAGTTTTTAAAATGATCAATGGCTTTAAGAGCTTCCAACCTATTAAAAAGGGGATATTCCTCGCGGAAAGTAATGGCAAACAAATAAAGTCAGAAAAAAAAGGAATATTGTTTATGCCGTTGTACCAAGAAATAGGGGAAGACGGTTTTTTTATTATTAGAAAAGTAAGACCAATCTTCCTTAGGCTATCGGCAATATTAAGAAAGATAAAGGCTGATAACCTATTAGTTCTATTACCTGGAATTCACTGGGAAAATAAAAGGAAACACGTGCTAAAAGTGAATCTTAAAACCGCAAGATTCTATGCAAAAAAGATTTTTCATTTATTTGGCTTTAGGAGCAAACAAGTTGATGAGACCCATATTAAGCTTTATAACAGAGCAAGAAATGCAAGGACTAAGTTGTACGAAAAAGAATCTTGGTTTAAATCTCGTTATTAAATAACAAAATAAAATTGAAGTGTTTAAAACACTAATAGATGTTGTTTTCCTTATTAATATCGGCCATTAATCCTTTAGGGTCAATGGTCACTGATAATATTTTAGACTTCGGTTTATTTATTTCAAAAATATAAGTTGGATATGCCCAAGCCCAGTCTTTTAATAATACTCTTGGAGATTCTTCAGGTTTTTCACCGCGCATCATTTGCAAAGGAATATAATATAGTTCTTTTGTGCCATCAGTATATTTAACCTCAAGATCAATAGGCATAGGCATTAAACCGATACGTTCCAATTCGATAGATGTAATTCCATCGTTATCTTCAATAGATTTAATTCCATAATCAATTGTATTTATAGTTTGCGTCCAGTCTATCAAATACCAATCTAACTCCAATCCCGAAACCTTTTCGGCAGATCTTATTATATCTATTGGTCTTGGGTGCTTGAATGCAAAATCTTTATAATATCTTTTAATTGCTTTTTTAAAGTTTTCTTTCCCAATAATATAACCAAGTTGAGCTAAAAACACATAACCCTTATAATAAGCAGATGCGCTTGAAGCGCGCTTATATTTAAACCTATCTGCATGAGTAGTTTGAGGCTGTTCATATCCAGAATTTGCATAAAAGGAGTAAATGTTATAAACTCTTTTAGAGATATCTTCAAAAACAGTATTCTGTATTGTACTTTCAGCCAATTCACCATAATATTCTGTAAATCCTTCATCCATCCAGGCATGTTTCAACTCGTTGGTAGCTAATAGAAACTGAAACCATGAATGTGCCATTTCGTGAGCTGTAACACTTATTAAACCATTAATACTTCCTTCACCCACAATAAATGTACACATGCCATATTCCATTCCACCATCTCCTGCTTGAATAATTGAATATTGCTTATACGGATATGCACCAATATTTTCACTATAAAATTTCATTAAATCCACAGCTTTAGTCTGTAGCTTTTTCCAGTTATCTTTTTTTTCTGGACTTAGGGTGTTTTTATAATAGAAATGCAACAAAGGCCCATCGGGTACTTTTACAATGTCATGAATATAATCGGGATCCGCAGCCCATGTAAAATCATGAACATTAGGAGCTTTAAAATGCCAAGTCAGTTTAGCCCCTTTAGGTTGTTTTATTATTCCTGTTTCATAACCATGGCCTATTTCATTAGGGTTTTGTAAGTAACCAGTGCCGCCTAAAACAAAACTCTTGTCAATTAAGATTTTAACATCAAAATCACCCCAAACCCCATAAAATTCTCTTCCAATATAAGGGTCTGCGTGCCAACCTTCAAAATCATATTCAGCTAATTTAGGATACCATTGAGCCATGGACAAGGCAACGCCTTCTTTGTTATTCCTTCCTGAACGTCTTATTTGAACGGGAATTTGAGCATCAAAAACCATATCGAATGTTGCTTTCTCTCCTGGAAGAATAGGGTGTTCCAAATTAACCTCAAGAATAGTTCCAACAGTTTCGTGTTTTATTTTTCTCCCGTTTTGTTTTAAGGAGGTTACTTTTATATAACCAATCTCATCTGGTTTAAGCTTGCTAATCCTGTCACGAATCCTCTGGTCTGCATCAGGAACAGTTAAAGAATTAATATCCATTTCACTTCCCGGCTGAAAAGCATTAAAATACAAATGATAGAATACCTTGGTTAGGGTGTCGGGTGAATTATTAGTATAAACCAATTCTTGTTTTCCCTTATACTGATATGTGTTAACATCCATGTCAATTTCCATTTTATAATTAACATGTTGTTGCCAGTAAAATGGATTAGAAGGAATAGAGTTATCAGAACTTAATTGAATCGAACTTTTACAGGAAATAAATAATATACAACTCAATATTAGAAAAGAAAAACACTTTTTCATGGCACAATGTAATTAAAAACCCTCATCAAAACTGAATAAGTAATAGATGAGGTTGATATAGATTATCTAGACATCCGTGATGCCATTACTAAAGCATTATATGCATTAACAATTTTTCCTGATTTGCAAGCTTCAGAAAAAGAACGAACATCTTCTGGTTTTCCAGCGACCACGACTTTAGCCTTAATAGGCAAACCGGAATTTAAAATAATTTCCTTCACTTGGGCAGCCTTTAATTTTGGATAATATGAACGAATTAATGCCGCAATTCCAGCAACTGCGGGCGCAGCCATTGAGGTTCCGCCTTTTGTGTCATATTCATTTTCAGGGGTAGTTGAATAAATTTTTGCTCCTGGAGCAAAGACATCTACATT
>RCNB010002666.1_pt1 | contig 10885 bp, 8 predicted proteins | sample 2041321 | NCBI WGS metagenome assembly RCNB01 (sample SAMN09708232, study PRJNA481090) | Marine sediment metagenome, whole genome shotgun sequencing project.
GCTGATAATTCCATGTTTTATCATGATTTTTCTCATCGAGATAAGATAAGGAAAGATTTAAATTTTACAGATGAGGACATCGTGATAATTTATTCTGGAAAGTTGGCTAAGGAATGGGAAATACCGGATGACGTTTTTAATTTTATGTCAATATTAATCGCAACTAATAAAAGAGTAAAGTTTTTGGTTCTTACTCCTGATTTGGAAATAACAAATCAATATATTCAAAAATATTCAATTGAAGGGAGTACACAAGTTTTAAAATCCAAGTTTGAAGATGTTAATAACTATCTGAATGCTGCCGACATAAGTTTACTGTTAAGAGAAGATGTGCCAATGAATAATGTTGCTTCTCCTACAAAGTTTTCAGAATATGTTCTATCGGGTATTCCATGTATTATGAGCAAAGGAGTTTATGATTTTGCTCAAATAATAAATGAAACAGGTTTTGGACTTGTTTTATCAGATTACATGAAATTGAAAGATAAGGAATATGATCAAATTCTTAAACTTTTAGATCTAGATAGAGAGGAAATTTCACTTTGGGGTAGAAAAAATTTATCAAAAGAAGTGTTAATTTCTAAATATTATGACCTGTTAAATAATATTTAAATCAAATATTTATTAGATGAATTCAAATTTTCAATATTATAATCATTTAGGGTTTTTTAATCCATTTTACTTTTCTACAGATAAGGGTTTAATCATAAATTCGAATTTTAAGGAGACGGTTGAAAGAAGAAATATGGTTAATAAATTGAATGTGGCAGCAGTAATTGAGAACTTATTGGGACGAAATATTTTAGGAGACAGGACCATTATTGAGGGCATCAACAAAACCCCATGGATGGCTAAACCCAATGCTGATTCTACTGACTGGTCTTATTATGAAGTTCCTGATCATAATGAAAAAATGATGGATCAAAATGAGATGGCAATTCAGTTTCTAAATCTGTTGAAAGAAGAAGTTTATAACTATATAAAAGATAAAAAAACGATTGGCGTTTTGTTAACAGGAGGAATGGACAGCAGAATAATTGCTGGTGTGCTGGACCTTTTGATTAAAGATAACATTATTAATAATGTAAGTGTAATTGCGTTAACGTGGGGCGATTTGAATAGCAGAGATGCTGTTTATGCTAAAAAAATAGCAGAAAAGTTAAATTGGGAATGGAGACATTTTTCTCTTACGAGTGAAGATTTAAAGAAAAACATAGAGGCAGTTGCCAAGAGAGGAAGTGAATACCCACCAATTCATCTTCATGCCATGTTAAAAGTTAGAGAAGAAAAGGATCTTGACTGTATTTTAGCTGGAAGTTATGGTGACAGTATTGGTAGAGCTGAATACGCAGGTAGACGTGTTACGAACCTATTAGACATGAGGGATAAAATAAAAAACCCAAATGGGTTTTTGAAAAGATCTGTTCTAGATATTTATACGGATGACATTAATAGTGATATAGATTTTTATTGGAATAAATTCCCTCAAAATAAATCATACCAGCAATTAGAGCAGGATTATCAAATTCACTATATGAGAAGAAAACTAAATCCTTGCTTGTCTGTAATTAATGAAAAAATACCATTGTATCAAGTATTTTCTGATCCAAATGTTTTTGGATTCATATGGTCGATTCACCCAAAGCTTCGTAATAATGAAATCTATAAAATAATTTTAAATAATTTTAAAACTGACTTGTCAGAAATACCATGGGCCAGAAATGGATTAATTTTTGATAAAACCAAAGGTGAACCCGATGCATATTCAAAAAATTATCACGCTCATTCTGAGTACATTAATAATGATTTAAACGACTTTATAAAAGATTTGGTGTTGTCAAATAATATTGAAAAAATGAATATACTAAATTTGAGTTCAATAGAAAATTATTTTAAACTTATGAAAAAGAAGTTTTATTTAAGAAATACAAAAGTAGAAGAAAAAATTATTTGGTTGGCATCTTTATCCCGATCTGTTGATTTATATGATATTAAAGAAAATTATTTTGACACAGGGATGAGTTTTTATGACAAATTAAATAGCTTAAGTCCTATTAAGGAAAATTTGTTGGATCAAGCCAAAAGCTATTACGTTAAATCAGTGCGCAATCGCTCAAATTAATTTGATCCGGCCCTTTTAGACTGCATAATCAATGCCGGGGAAAGAAAAAAACACACAAAAATATTTAGAAATTGACTATTCTTATACACTATGAATATATTGCTTTTATGTGGTAGTTTATCTTATGCTGGCGCTCAGCGTCAATTGTTTGAATTGGCGAATGGATTAAATGAAAAGCACCATGTATTGGTTTGCTCAATTTCAGATAAAGTACCTCTTTTAGATGAGTTTATAAACAACAACATAAAAGTTGAAGTACTTGGATTAAGAAAAAGAAACTTTACCAGAATTATAAAATGCCTGAATAAGCAAATAGAAGAGCACCATATTGAAGTTGTTTATAGTTTTCTTGAAACGGCGAATACCTATTCCAGGATAATGAAATTTTTTAATCCCAAGATAAAAGTTATATCCTCTGAAAGAAGCAGTGACACTATAGTGCAATTTAGAACTAAATTATTTGAAAAGGGTCTTTCAAAATTAACTGACTTGTACATTGCAAATTCGCATGCAGGAAAATCGACTTTGATAAAACATCATAAGGCTGATCATATAAAAGTAATTCACAATGGAATTGATCCAAACAGATTCTTGTCTCTAGGAAAGTCATCTTTAAATATGGATTTCACCAAAAAACTAGTCATTAGTCAAATAGGTCGGATAAAACCAGATAAGAACTATGAAATGTTTTTGGAGGTTGCAGAGGGAGTCTGTAATTTGTATAACAATGTGATTTTTTTAGCCGTTGGGGATCAACCAGATTCAATGGATTTATACCAAAATTCAATTTTGAACAAAAGAAACAAATTAGAAAATAAAGACAGAATTTTATTTGTAGGCAAAAGATCGGATATTCCTGAAATATTGTCTGAAACTGATGTTTCTATATTAACATCTCATAGAGAAGGCTGTTCAAATACAGTTTTAGAATCTATGTTTGCTAAATGCCCTTTGGTAGTTACTGATGTTGGTGACAATAAAATAATGCTTTCGGAAGCAAATCAAAATTTTATAACAAAACCAGATGATATTCAAGATATGGTTGATAAATTATCTTTTTTGATTGAAGATGAAGGTTTAAGAAAAAAAATTGGCATTCAAAATTATGATAAAGCACAAAAGGAGTTTACCAACAAAATGATGGTTGAGAATACAGAATCCTTAATTTTATCGTTATTAAAAGATTGAGTTAATACTATAAACAAATTTTACCTGATATTATTGAAATGGTATCAAAAAAAAATTACTGAATTGAATCAATAAAATAAAATGAAAAAAAAACCAGTATTATCGATATTTGCGGACGGTGTTAGATTCGATAGTTTACAATTTATGCCGTTTCTAAACTCCTTGAACAAGGCACCTTTGGAAACAGTTTTAGGGTATTCTATAACTTGCCACCCCTCCATGTACACGGGGGTGTATCCAGATAAGCATAAAATAGTTTTTCATTGGGTCGAAAGTAAAAAGAAAAATGGGCCGTATACGTTTTTAAGTTATTTTCCAGATTTTTTCCCGTTTTCTAATTCTTATGTGCAGGCTGTTGCTTCGCATTTTTACGCGAAATTCTTTTTAAAGAAAAAAGCAAGCCCGTTTATGGGGTATGGAAAGCTTCTAAATTTACCCATGAAATTTTGGAACAGGGTCGATATTAATGAGTTCAAATACTGGGATGAAGATGATTATATCAATGATGACCTAAAAACGATTTTTGAATTGGTTCGAAAAAATGATTATAAGCATCATATTTCAAACATGCACAAACCCAATTTGGGTAAGTTGCATTCGGTTAAAACTGTTGAGCCAAAAGGTTATGATTGGGTTTACTACTTTATTGGAGAATCTGATCACGTATCACATGAATATACACAGCATTCTAAAGAAGGGATAGAATTCATGGAAAAATTAGACAATTTTGTTATAAAGGAATATCAAAAGTTTGAAGATTTATATGGCAAAGATGGATTTGAATTTATCTTTTGGTCTGACCATGGACATATAGCTATAGAAAAACAGATAGATTTATATGATTTTTTCAAAACAAGAAAAATAAATCTAAAGAATATGTTTCATCTGGTGGACTCTACGACGGCGAGATTTTGGCCTAAAAATGATGAAGACAGGGGAAAAATAATGAAAATTATGGATCAAATTCCCGAAGCTACTTTAGTTAAAGACCATGATTTTGAGAAATTACATCTTGCTAATGATAGTAATTTATATGGTGAATTATTTTATTATCTGGAAGGTGGGGTGGTTTTTATATATACAATTCATGGATTCGGAAAAGATACTCAATCCATGCATGGATATCACCCGGATGCAGACGGTAATGATGGACTGTTTGTTTCTAATAAAAAAATAAATGCCTCAAAAGTAACTTTACCCGATGTTTTTTGTACAACTGTAAGCAGTCTCGGAATTAACTATGAGCCAAAAACTAGTTTAGATGGAAAGAATGTCCTATCCTAAGGAGACCCAAGAATTCTTTGTAGAAATAGTAGAGGACATAAAAAAAACATTAGATCCCGAATATATTTTAATCGCAGGAAGCTTTGGAAAAAGTTCGTGGTTATTAGATGGTGATACTTTATTAAGTGATTTTGAATTTGAATTTATTTGCAAAAAAAAATGGTCGCTTAAGAAAAAAAAAGAGTTACTTAAAAAGTTTAATTCAATCTATCCGTATGAAATTAATCTAAAAGGAAATCTCTTGAGTCATGTGGAAAACAAGATTTCCACGAATTATTCTAATGCATTTCCAGGATATGTTAGGTTAAATTTTTTTGACGCCTTTTCTGATTCCCAAATTCTTTACACTAAGCATAATCATGATTTAAAAGTAGATCTTAGTGTTGATGAAATTCCCGCTTGGGAAGTTTGGAGACTCATGGTTAACAGAATAGGAGATATATTATCTTTGCAAGTTGAACCTTCTCCTTCACAGACCTTACATAATTATTATTGGCTAAAAATATTTGAATCCATCGGGGATGCTTATTTAATTTTGAATAAGTCGTACGAAAAAAATATTTCAAGAAGACATGAATTATGGACCAAAGAATTGATCGATAGTGACAGTCTTTTGCCGAATTTGTGCAAAGATTCATTCGAGATTGTTGCATCGGCCTTAGATGCACGAAATCATCATGATATTAACAGATTTGATGACGGCATATTTGATTTGTCTGAAAAGAATCAAATGATCAATTCATGGCTCACATATATTGAAGGAAAATTATTGGAAAAAGAAGGGATTGTTTGTCCTAACATTTCTTTTTCGAAATGTTATATGCAAAGTAAAACTATTCAAAATAAGTACTTGGAAGTTAATAATTTATTGGCTGTACCCATATCCAATTCAATAAGATTACTGCCAAATTACAAGGCATTGATGAAATTGAATTTCAGAATCCATAAGATGGGCACTAGTTGGCGACATTTAATATTGATTGTGATTTCGGAGCTTTTTAAAGAACAAACAGCTCATATGGATTCATATGTTGAAACTAAAAGGATATTAAGGGAAGTCACATCTCAAAAAAGTTTGATGGGATTGTCGGAAAAGGAATTAATTGAAACCGTCTTGAAACTATGGAAAATAGTGAGATAATGAGAAATAATAAATACATAATTAAGGAAATTACGCCTTGGATGATGGATGAATTGATTGTTTTTTCAGAGATTGTAAACTATGACATTATATTTTTAAGAAAACAAAGGGATTTTTTCAACGAGGAACTTGAACAACTGGAGAAGAAGGGAGTTCGTATATACATCAAACCCTATGCAATCGGTAATTTATTCAAAAAAACACTAACTGTAATAAGTTTTTTGTTTCAAAACCTGTCTAAATTTAGTGCTGATTACAATGGGGTTATTGGTCTTAAAAGTATCATGTGGTTTTTGAAATTAGACATGTCATTGTTTGGGCCCGATTCTAATCTGCACGCACAATTTGCAACCCAACCAACCATAATTTCACTTCTAATTAAGAAATATCACAAGGGCTCTCCTAAGTATTCCTTTACGTTTCATGCCTATGATATATATTTTAATAATAAGTGGTTTAGTTTGTTAACTAAAAACTGCGAAAAGGCCTATAGTATATCAAGCTTCAATATTAATTATGTAAATGAAAAATATGGGAAAAGTGAGAAATTAGAGTTGGCACGTTTGGGGGTTTTTCGCGATCAAATTGCACGAATAGAAAAGCCTGAGAGTGACAAATCAAAAATTTTCACTTTAGGATTAATGACTTGGTTTGATAAAAAGAAAGGTATCAAATTTTTACTTAATGCGATGTTGGAGCTTAAGAGAAAAGGGTATGATAATATTCGTTTAATACTTGCAGGTGATGGGTCTTTAAAGAATGAGTTTATTGAATTTATAGACACTAATAAATTGGAAGAAACAATTAAATATATTGGCAAGATAAAAAGGCAAGAAAAGCAAAATTTCTTTAATTCACTCGATGCATTCATATTACCTTCAATCTCATTAAAAAATGATCAAGATGGTATTCCTGTTGTTTTGATGGAAGCAATTACATATTCCTTGCCCATAATAAGTACTGATGTTTCTGGAATTCCTGAAATATGTATTGATCAATATAACGGGCATTTGGTGCCGGAGCGCGATGTTGATGCGCTTGTGAATTCAATAATATATTTTTATGATCATGGAGAAAAAATAAAGGAATATGCAAAAAATTCTTTTGCTTTAAGCAATGAGTATGATATTAGATTGAATTCTATTAAGAAAATGGAATCCTTGAGTTGGAAATGATTACTTGAATAAATGACACTCCTAGATATTGAAATTTAATTTTAGAATGTAGCGTCTTAAAATAAAATTTCAGAATGATATAGGCATGTGATACAAATGTCGAGCAAATATAAATTCTCATGTGCAATTGTATCGAAAAGCCTTAAGACATTTAATTATTATAATTTATAGAAAATGAAAAATCAAAAAGAATACCTATCTAAAAGTATGGATAGAATATTTTTAAGTACCGAAAAGCTCGGTTTTTGGGATGACAAAAAATCTCGAATACATTCTAGATTAGATTGCACAAATGATTGGAAATGGGAAGTTAATCCTGATCCTTCAGATAGATACGGTGTTTTTACTATTTCTATGATCTTACTGGCAAAATTTCAACACGAATTGGATATTTCATCCCATGAAACTAAAATAAAGGCATATTTGAATTATATCAAAGGAGAAGTTTTAACCTATAAAAAATCAAATATAACATATGGGGCATTTAACGCACTTGTTTTGGGTCAATTATTGTTTGAGAATCAAGGCTGTGATTTCAAAAATGAAATTGAGGCTTCCTATCGGTTATTGAAAGATCAAATAAGGCTTATAAGTAATAATGAAGATAGTCTGGCCCTCATAGGATTAAGTTTATATTATAAACATATGAATAGTGACAAGGATGTTCTTATGTATATTGAGAGTTTGGTGCAATCTTTATTAAATTCTCAAAATGGAAAGGGTTTTTTCTTAACGGGTGATATAAGGGCCGTTTACCATCAAAGAACCATGTATACGTTATGGGGTTTGGCATTCGCTTCAGATGTAACTAAAAAGCAAGAAATTAAGTCTGCAATAGAAAAATCAATCCAGCATGTTTGGGATTTCAGGAGAGATGGAAAAGATGATGCATTTCTCTGGCATCCCTTAGTTTACAATACAAGAAAAAAGTCAAAAATACCATTACCAATGATATCGCCAGTTTCGGTTAATTATTTATTTGAATGTCATCAGACTTTTTTTGCTAATGCAGTAAGTTTTTATCAATATTTCTATAAAACAGACAAGTTTTCAGATTATAGAAAAAGAGCATTAGAGTGGATTTTTGGAGAGAACAGGATAAAAACCAATCTAGTAGAAATTACCAAAATTGACATACCAGCCAGAATAATGTCGCGCAGAGGAGAATTAGTTATAAAGAACAATAATTTTAAGGGAAGTTATGAAGTCGGGTCGTACATTTTTGCTTTGGCTGTAGAATAAGAATAAGAATAAGAATTGAAGCCATGTATAAAGATCTTTATACTGGTATTGAGAGAAAAGGATAAACGTATTATTTGAATAACAAATAACTTATTAAGAGCTTGGAATAAATCCCAAAAAAAATATTTCTTGGGATTTGGCATAAGATAGTAATGGAGATTTCGTTCTAATAGAATACAATGTTAGAAGTCAGTAAATTTTAGGTGTACAATTCTTAAACGGACCGTTGTTTGGTGAATATACAAGCAAAGTTCTAGCAAGTATTAATAACAATAAATAATAATGTAAGATGAATTTTTATACTATAAATAGAGGTGTTCACCGTAGACTACATGTTTATTTTTCTAATCAATCAAGGAAGAAAATATATCATGATAAAATAGATAAAATGGTTCAAAATTTTAAAGCCAAGCAGTTATCAAAAAAACAGATTTCAGAGATTAAAAAATACTATGCTTCGTATGGATTTAACAATGTCAAGACGAGCTGGCACCAAATTTGTACACATATGAACGGAAATTTTCACAAGGAATACATTCCTGAGGATTTGTTTTATAACGTTATAGAACCAAGTTTAAATATGTATCAAATGCAACCAGCCTTAACCGATAAGAATTTACTTGATAGATTTTTTAACGGAATTAAGCATCCAGAAATTATAGCAAAAAATTTGAATGGCGCTTATTATGATGGTATTAATGAGAAATTGTTCGATGTATATCAGGTTATAGAAAGATGTAGACAACATTCTAAAATTATAGTTAAACCATCGATAGAATCATGTGGAGGAAAAAATGTTAGAGTTATTAACTTAGAAAAGAGAGATTCCAGATATTATGACAAAGAATTTTTGGAATTGCTTGAGTCATATGGGGAGAACTTCACTATCCAAAGTTTTGTCAAACAACACAAGGCTATGAATTTATTAAATCCGACCTCTTTAAATACGATAAGAGTCATTTCATTACTTATAAATAATGAAGTTAAAATATTAAAAACTATTTCTCGGATTGGCTCTATTAATGGAGAAGTAGATAATATTAGTCAAGGTGGAGTAGCATGTAGTATAGAAAATAATGGGCAATTAAGCGAAAGAGGGCACCTGTATAATGGTGATTCTGTATTAGAAACTGAAACGAAAGTCAAATTGAAAGGTTTTAAAATACCTGGTTATGAAAAATTAACAGAAACGATTGCAAGTTTACATAGCCAGATCCCTCACTTTAAAATTATTTCTTGGGATTTGGCATTAGATAATAATGGAGATTTCGTTCTCATAGAATACAATGTTAGAAGTCAGGAAATTTTAGGTGTACAATTCTTTAACGGACCTTTGTTTGGTGAATATACAAACGAAGTTCTAGCAAGTATTAATAACAATAAATAATAATAGGAGATGAATTTTTATACTATAAATAGAGGTGTTTCGAAAAGATTATACAATTATTTCTCTTATCAATCAAGAAAGGTTTCGTACACCAAAAAAATTAAGCGATTGGTGAAATTAAAAAATTGCAAACGGTTAACCAAAGGCCAAAAAGATGAAATCAAAAAATATTACGCAGCTTTCGGCTTAAAGGGAATAAACACAAATTGGCATAGGTATTATACTCATATGAGTGGTCAATTCCATAAAGAATATATACCTGAAGACATTTTTTTTAATATTATCGAACCATCGTTGAATATAGTTAAAATGAGTTCTGGATTAACAGATAAGAATTTATTGAATAAAATTATAAGAGGGGTTGACCAGGCTAAGACAATTATAAGAAACATTAATGGCTTTTATTTTTTTGAAGACAAGGATGAGATATTGGATGTCAATAAAGTACTTAGCATTTGTAAAACTCACCCCAAATTGGTAATTAAACCTTCAATAGGTTCTTATGGAGGTAACAATGTAGTTGTTTTTTCTCTTAATAATAATAAGACAGATTATAAGGGTTTAACCCTTGAAGCGCTTATGAAAAGTTATGATAAAAACTTTATTATTCAAGAATGGATTGATCAGCATGAAAAAATCAGTTCTCTCAATCCAAGTTCGGTCAATACTATTAGAAGTAAAACTTTGCTTGTTGATAATGAAGTGGTTTTTTTGACTAACTTACTTAGAATTGGTGCCATGAATTCTCAAGTGGATAACTCAAGTCAAGGAGGTTTAACATGTGTTATTAATAATGATGGATCCCTTTATTCTCAGGGTTATGACTCAAATAATAATTTGATAGCAGAATCCCATACGAATGTAAAGTTTCAGGGATTCAAGATTCCTAATTTCGAAAAAGTAAAGAAAATAATTAAAGAATTGCATCTACAAATACCATATTTTAAAATGGTGTCATGGGATATTGCCATTAATAAGAATGAAGAACCGGTCTTAGTTGAATTCAATGTCATCAGCCAAGGAGCTTTTTCGCAACATTCTTATGGACCTTTATTTGGCGACTATACGGAACAGGTCTTAACGGGAATAGAACATAATAAATTTAAAACGGAAGTTCGACATATTTTGATTGGGGTGCCATTTAATTGACTTTAGTTTAAACTTTGCATTGTTAATTAAAATGAATTTTATATTTATTAAACTAAGAATTGCATACTAGAATCGTTAGTTGCATAATTGAGAATAAGAATGAATTTAAAAGTAGTGTTATGGGAAACATTTTGATGAAAATGGCTCAAGAACAGATGGGTACTGGAAACTTAGAAGCCAAGGGAGTAGGAGGTTTA
>RCNB010002667.1_pt1 | contig 10885 bp, 9 predicted proteins | sample 2041321 | NCBI WGS metagenome assembly RCNB01 (sample SAMN09708232, study PRJNA481090) | Marine sediment metagenome, whole genome shotgun sequencing project.
ATAATAAATTCCCTTTTTCGTATTGGTGTAACATTAATTTGCTCCAATGTGCCAATTTCCTTTTCCCGTACAATATTCATCCCTGAAAGGAAGAGGGTAATCATCGTTACCAGCAATACCAATATCCCAGGTACCATAAATGTTTTATAATTTAAAGTTTCATTGTACCAAAAGGAAGGGATGGATGTAATACTTATTGGTTTAGCCAATTCATCCGGAGACGCCATTAGTTCAATTCTAAGGTCTTTATTAAAACTTTGTATAATCTGATTTACGTAAACACTTTCAACGCCAGCAGTTGCTCCGTCGATTGCATTTATGGTAAGACCTAACTGGTTATGTTTCTTTTTTAGTAAATCTCGTTCAAAATAAGCTGGTATCTCCAGAACCACATCCACATCTCCATTTAACATAGCAGAATTTGCTTGTTTTTCGGAAGAGTAGCTGGTCAAGACATTAAAAAAAGTCGAGGAATTAAACTTTTCAATTAACGCCCTTGAGGTGGACGTATGGTCATTATCTATATAAGCAAATTTTATGTTTTTAATTTCAAAAGTTGCCGCATTTGCCAATATAACGAGTTGGACCAGAGGTAAAATAAAGATAATAGGAAGCATCCCTTTATTTCGAAAGATCTGCTTAAACTCCTTTTGTATGATATATCCGATCGTCTTCATTATTCTAATCGGATTTTATATTTCTTAACACTCAACCCAATAAAAAACACCGTCATTCCCAGTAAAATCAAAGTTTCCTTCCAAATAAACTGAAGCCCGACACCTTTAAGCATGATCCCTTTTATAATAATGATAAACCATTTAGCAGGTACTATATTGCTGATAATTTGCAGGATTAAAGGCATGCTGGTTATAGGGAAAATAAAACCTGATAATAATATCACGGGAAGCATTAGCCCCATTAAAGAAATCATCATAGCTGTTTGTTGTGTAGCAGCTATTGTGGAGATTAAAATACCAAGTGCCAATGCAGTAATTATAAACAAAACACTTTCCAGTCCCAATAAAAAAAGACTTCCTTCTACCGGCATTTTGAAAATGAAAATGCTTAAAACAACAATGACAATGGCATTTATAACCGATAGAAAAATATAAGGTACCACCTTGCCCACAATTACCTGGAAGGGTTTTATTGGCGAAACTAGTAGAATTTCCATGGTGCCTAATTCTTTTTCCCTGGTTATTGAAATGGAGGTCATCATTGCAGAAACGAGCATTAAAATAATTGTCATAACACCAGGCACAAACATAAAAACGCTTTTTAATTCAGGGTTGTAAACCATTCGCGTTTGAGGAACAATTTGATAGGGTATTGTAATATTTCTATTTTTACTCAGCTGATAATTTTGAAGAATTGCTGTCACAAAATTATAGATCGTATTTGCAGTATTAGGGTCCGTTGCGTCGGTAATAATCTGTATATCTGCTATACTTTCTTTGATTAATTTTTTGCTGAAATCCTTTTCAATGTTTAAAACTGCCTTAACTTTTCCTTGCTTAAAAACTGATTCGATATCAGATTCTCTCTCAATAAACTGATCTATACTAAAATATGTGGATGCCGAAATTTTATTAATTATTTCCTCCGTGGTCGCATCCTTTGAATGATCTAAAACAGCAATATCTACATTATTGATTTCGTTGGTAATGGCGAAACCAAACAACAAAATCTGGGCTATAGGCATTCCAAAGAGAATAAACAGCGAACGCTTATCCCTAAAAATGTGATAAAACTCTTTTATGACGAAGCCTCTAAATCGTTTCATATACCCCTGATTTATCCTCTTGCTAATTTTAAAAACACATCATTCATTGTTTCCGTATTGTACAGTTCTTTCAACTTTTTAGGCGTGTCCAGGGCTTCAATCTTTCCATTTACCATAATGGAAACCCTGTCGCAATACTCGGCTTCGTCCATATAATGGGTAGTTACAAAAATGGTCGTGCCTTTATTGGCCGATTTGTAGATCATTTCCCAAAATTGCCTTCGTGTAATTGGATCAACCCCACCGGTTGGCTCATCTAAAAACACGATTTTAGGGTCGTGTAATAGCGATACGGAAAATGATATTTTTTGTTTCCAACCCAATGGTAGGGAACCCACTAGTTTATCCATAAGATCCTGTAATCCTAATTCTTCAATAAGTTCACTTGTCTTTTCTTTGATCTTTGCTCTTGTAAGGCCATAAATACCTCCAAAAAACGTAATATTTTCCCTAACCGTTAAGTCGTCATATAATGCAAACTTCTGACTCATATAACCAATATTTTTCTTAATGTCTTCGGCCTGTGATGCCACATCAAAACCAGCTACTTTTGCCTCGCCTGCCGTTGGTTTTGAAATTCCGATCAACATCTTCATAGCAGTGGTTTTGCCTGCACCATTGGCCCCAAGAAAACCAAATATTTCACCTTTTTTTACATCAAAAGTAATGGCACTTACAGCTGTAAAATCTCCAAACATTTTGGTTAACCCTTTAACTTCTATAACCTTATTATCTTCCATTATTTGGCTAATTCCATAAAAGCATCTTCTATGGTTGGTTCTGTGATTTCTATTGTAATATTGGACAATAAATTTTCCTTTAAATACTGCTTCAATTGGTCCGGATCAAAGGCGGTTCTTTTATCTGTATAATGCACAAATTCGCCAAAAGGATAAACGCTATGACTATGTTCGAAAGCCTTTAAACTTTGAATTAATTGATACATATTATCCGCACTCACATTATAAATTGATTTTGGATAATGTTTTATAATGGCTTTGGGTGTATCTATTTGCAGTATAATTCCATCCTGAATTAATGCAATCCGATCACATAAAGCAGCTTCATCCATATATGGTGTAGACACTAAAATGGTTATCCCTTTTAGTTGTAAGCGTTTAATCATTTCCCAGAATTCCTTTCTGGACACAGGATCTACTCCAGTGGTTGGCTCATCTAAGAAAAGTACTGTTGGTTTATGAATGAGTGCACAACACAAAGCCAATTTTTGTTTCATCCCTCCGGAAAGTTTGCCAGCTCTTCGGTTCTTAAAGGGTTCAATCTGCACATAAATATCCTCTATTAACTCGTAGTTTTCCTCTATGGTCGTCCCAAAAATTGTGGCGAAGAACTTCAGATTCTCCTCAACCGTTAAATCCTGATATAATGAGAATTTCCCGGGCATATAACCCACACTCTCCCTTATGGTTTTATAATCCTTTACAAGGTCCAAACCGGCAACAGTGCCTTTGCCTTCATCGGCAAATAAAAGTGTAACCAATACTCTGAACAAGGTAGTTTTGCCAGCTCCATCCGGACCTATTAACCCAAAAAGCTCACCTTCTTTTACATCAAATGAGATGTTGTTTAAGGCTTTAAGACTTTTGTAGGATTTTGATATGGCATCAACAACAATACTCATTAGTTGTTTTTAGTATTTGTCCATAATTCTGCAGGCATTCCAATTTTTAAACTGCCATCGTTTTCTACCTCTACTTTTACGGCATATACAAGTGCTACACGTTCTTCTTTTGTCTGGATAATTTTTGGTGTGAATTCCGCTTCCGAAGCTATCCAGCTAATGTTGCCTTTATAAGATTTCATTGCCTCTGCATCATCAATTTTTACCGTAACGTCCTGTCCAATTTTAAGTCCGGCCAATTGGGTCTCACTTATATACACCCGCAATTTCATCGTACTCAAATCGGCTATTTTGTAAAGCGGTTTTCCAAAAGCCGTGATCTCATTAGACTCCGCATATTTAGTTAAAACGGTTCCATTAACAGGGTTAATTATTTTGCTTTTTTCAATCTGATCATCAATCTGCCTTATTTGCACATCAATACTTTTCAGTTCGTTCACCACAGGAGCGTTCTGGATTTCAATACTGATTATTTGCTGTTTAATTACATCTATTTCACCATTAATATCATCTAATTGCTTTTGCGTTCCTGCATTATCTGCAATTAGATTTTCAGCACGTACTTTATTAGCGTTGGCTGTTTTTAGTTTTGCATCTAAAACTGAAATTTGAGATAATACGCCTTTCGATTTAGATGAAACAACGGCTTTGGATACCAACAATTGTTCTTGTTTTAAGGCTAATGGAATAGTATCAATATAACCCAAAAAATCCCCCTTACTAAGAAGGTCTCCTTCTTTTACATTAAACTGCATCAATTTTCCGCTATTTTCGGCAGAAATGGTGATTTCAGTGGCTTCAAAATTGCCATAACCATCGGCCTTCCCATTGCCACTAGTGCATGATAACATACTTAATGAAAGCGCGACTAATCCTAAAATATAAGCTGATCTATTTTTCATTTTTGTCCCTGAATTATATTATAGTTTGCTTTTGCAAGTTCTAATTGAATCTTATGTGTGATTAAAGTGTTTTCGTCTGTGTATAGATTGGTAAGTTCTGTGATATAAGCCGAAGAAGTAATCACCCCGTTTCTAAGTTGTGAATCTGCAGCATTGAGCACTTCTTTACGCAGTTTAATAATCTCAATATCTGAAGCAATAAAGCTTGAAATTTTATCAATCTCAGATTGCTGTTGCTGGAGTTCTATGCTGGTGTTTAGATTAAAAACATTGGTTTCCGTATCAATAATGTCTTTGTTTATTGATAAGGACTCACGCTTTTTTTTATTGGCATTCCAATCGAATACATTCCAATTCAATTTTAAGCCGGCTATATAAAAAGCCTGAAACGAATTATCGAGAGGGTTCAATCCCGGATTTCCATACCCACCATCTGCAAAACCATATAATTTAGGTACATTTTGCCTGGATAATAATTGTTCCGAAGTTTCTATCTGTTCTTTTTTAAGCTGAAATAATTCCAGTTCAGGACGATAGATTTCAAGCTTCAAATTAGTTGATATTTCCGGATTCTGCAGTAGGGTAGTGCTGCTGATTTCTTTGCCTATTAATGAAGCCAAAGTTTGAAGTAAACTAGTTCTGTTAAGATCGAGCTCAATAAAACCCTGATTTATTTTCAGTAATTCGGCTTCCAATACTTTATCAGAAGAAGGTAATAGTATCCCATTTTTAATTCCTGATTGTACTTCCTTCAGCTTTGCTTGCAGTTGATCCTTTTTTGCTCTTAAGAGGTCTACATTTTCCTGTAGTAACAAAATGGAAAAATACAACTGATTAAGCTGTTTTTTTAATTGATATAAGCTAACCTCCACCTGCTTTTGTTTTGTCCTTAAGCTAGCCGATTGCGCCTCAATCGATGAATTAATTAATCCACCGCCATAAATTAACTGGTTTACAGTAAGGGTAGCACGGTATTGATCCTTATTTGGTGGTACGATCCCGGTATTTGGCAGAGGGATTTCAATAACCTCAGACTGGTAGGTTGCCTGAGCCGTCAAATTTAATTGTGGTAGTCTTTGAGTTTCAATGGCCTCTATGTCTATTGCATTTTGCTTTTCCAATAGGTCTGTTTGTTGTACCAAAGGATAGTTGATATCTACCAAATCATAACAATCATTTAATGTCAATTGTTCCTGCGCAAAAGCATTCAAAGAAATGAATACTATCAGATAGTTATATAATTGCTTCATTAGCTATGCTTTTATCGAATTAATAATAAAGTCAGCGACTTCTGTTTTCCGGTCTTCCATAAGTTGCTTAAAAGCCTTTTTATCAATATTTACAAAGGCTTTTATTAAGGGAATTGCCACAAATGGAAATACATTTAAAGCCATTATATTTATGAATAACTGTTCCCCTTTTATTGGCTTAAGAATGCCTTTTTCAACTTCAGCAACAACTTCTTTCTTAAATTTTTCAATATTGGGAAACCCTTTATTGCCTTTCATCTTTAATATAAAATCCGGATTCCTGTTGAGTTCCTGAATAATAAAGGTGGGCAAATAAGGGTGTTTTATTATAAACGAAATATAATTAGCAGTAAAGTTTCTGATCTTATTTTCCACAGAAGAATCATCGTTCAAAATCGTATTCAATTGAGGTGCTAATAGCGCGAAGGCATTTTTAAAAACCGCCTCAAATAGTAGTTGTTTGCTTCTGTAGTAATAATGAAGCATGGCTTTATTGATCTTTGCTTCGTCTGCTATTTCCTGCATACGTGCGCCATCCATGCCCTTATTCTGAAACACCCTTTTGGCGGCATCTAATATGATATGCTCCGTGTTAGTGTCTTTTGTCTTAGTCATCATCAACTGTTTAGTTTAACCATATGGTTAACAAATATATAAAAAAGATCAACATTGTCATTTAATTACATTAAAATTTGTTTTTATAATTTCACATTCTGTAAAGCAAACCACAACTTCATAATATCCCCAAATTAATTTAAGCATGAGAAAACAATTTGGTGCAAGAGCTTCCAAAGCAGATTTACAAAAATATGCTTCGTCTAAACACTGGGACGGCTCAAAATTTGATAATTTGGAAGTAACCAAAATGGAACTTAATTTTCAAACCCTACCCAAATTACTTTATAAACAGTTTTTCGAAAAAGAGGGGAGGGAGCCATTAACCAAACTGCCTGTCATCCCTTTTGATAAAAATGTTTTCTTAAACATATCTGAGCAATCCAAATTTATCTGGTATGGACATTCGGCCATATTAATGCAAATGAATGGGCGCACATTATTTATAGATCCAATGTTAGGTCCGAATGCCGCTCCAATTGCCCCGTTTCCGGTAAAACGTTTTAGTGATAACACCCTTGATTTGATTGACGGTTTCCCTGAAATTGACCTGATGTTACTTTCGCATGACCATTATGATCATTTGGATTTAGCAAGTATTCAAAAACTTCGACCAAAGGTTAAACACTATTTTGTAGCACTGGGTGTTGCACGTCATCTTATAAAATGGGGCATTCCCAAAAAGGATATTACAGAATTTGATTGGTGGACTAATCAACGTTTTGCGGATATCGACATAACCTTTACTCCAACACGACATTTTTCGGGAAGGGGCCTTACAGACCGGGCTAAATCCCTTTGGGGAGGTTGGACCTTTAAGACTAACACAGAAAACATCTGGTTTAGTGGAGACAGCGGTTATGGTTCTCATTTTAAAGATATCGGAGAAGAATTAGGGCCTTTTGATTTCGGTTTTATGGAATGTGGACAGTACAATGAAAACTGGCGCCAGATACATATGTTTCCCGAAGAAAGTGTACAGGCAGCCCTTGATGCCAGGGTAACTAAAATTATGCCGGTGCATTGGGCCGGATTTACATTGGCACAACACTCCTGGAAAGACCCTATTGATCGATTTGTACAGGAAGCCATTAAACAAGAAGTTTTATACAGTCATCCTAACATTGGAGGTATGCATTCCTATCAAGAGGACATACGGCATAGATGGTGGGATGATTTAGTTTAATCTATACATTATAATACGTAACTTGTTTTTTTCTCCTTAAACTGAAAGAACTATCGGCTTCAAACGACAGAGAGGGTATTAGGATAAAATGAACTACTAAACACGAATATAAGATGAAAACAAAATTTATGAATATTTATACGATACTACTGGTATTCACCTTTTTAATCTGGTCTGCAAGTCCCCTTAATGCTCAGCAAACGAATGAAAAATCTACAGAACTGCTAAACGCTTTAACGGAGGTTAATGGAGGTTATCAAAAAATTGCTTCAAAAAAAGATGTACAGTTCACATATATATACGACAATATGGATAAGGGGAGAGATGTTTCCACGGAACGCCACATTTTTAATGGAGAACAATCCTGGGCTTCTTATAAAGAACATAAACGAAATGTATTACCCGATCAAAAAGGTTTGGCAGTGCAATCCTTAGTAGATGGCAAACCTGCACTAACACTGGACGGGAAGCCAATTACCGACCAAAAAGCACTTGATGCAACGGTCTTTTTACGAAAAGTGAACTTTTATTGGTTTACGATGATGTATAAATTAAAGAATCCCGGAACAAATTATAAGTATTTAGGAACTGAAAAAGTTGATGGGATTGCCTATGATAAAGTAAGCCTGACTTATGATGCTGATATCACAAAGAAAGAAAAGAACGATGAATACATCTTGTATTTCAACCCTGAAACACATTTAATAGACCTTTTCTTTTTTTCATTGCCGGATTGGGGAATTAATAAGCCAATTTTAAAAATGACTTTAGAATACGAAATAATTGACGGTATATATCTCAGTACCGTAAGAAAGTCCTACGGTCCTAATGAAAAAGGAGAGTATGCTTTAAATGGAATTTACACTTCTAAAGACATAAAATTCAACAATGGTTTTAAGGCTGAAGATTTTAAGCTTTAAAAGTTGTTTTGAAAATAGGCATATTTAATAACTGTCTGCAGGCAAGAAGATATGTTCAAGTGTTTTTTTTTCTGAATTCTTTAATGCCATTTTTACCAGGGTATCATAGTTTTGTGTAAAATCTTTTAGGAACTACTTCCAAAAAGCTAATATTGCTTTCTATTCTAAAGAATATGGAATCCAAACGGAATGTACCCCTGGTAATAAGTGCTTTCTTCGCAATTTATGTGATCTGGGGTTCTACCTACCTGCTTAACAAGATTGCAGTAGCGGAATTACCCCCATTTATGCTGGCAGGGGTTCGTTTTACGGTAGCAGGGCTCCTAGTTTTTGGGATTGCAGCACTATTGGGGAAAAGCCTTCGTATTACTAAAAAGCAGCTGGGAAATACAATCCTTGCCGGCTTCTTATTTTTGAGTTTTGGGAATGGGGTAGTGGTGTGGGCCCTGAAATATGTAGATAGTAATTTTGCTGCCTTAGAGATCTCTGCCCAACCCCTTATAGTCCTTTTGATGATGTGGATATTGCAGGGTAAGAAAATACAATCTTCCTCCCTGGTAGGAATTTTTCTGGGGATCATTGGAATGTATCTGCTTATCAACCAAAAAGCTGTCCTCGAACAGGAAAATGCATTTTTAGGCATTTGCATGATTTTTTCCGCCATGCTGGCCTGGGCCTATGGCAGCCTTTTTGTGGGCAGGGCGGATTTTCCAAAGAACTTTTTTGTGAATACCGGGTACCAGATGTTTGCCGGAGGGATTATGCTTGGGCTCCTGAGCCTGGCTTTTGGAGAAGCCTGGAGCCTGCCAAATACCTGGAGCGCCGAAACCAACTGGTCCATGTTATTACTCATCATCTTTGGTAGTATCGTAGCCTTTACCTCCTTTAATTATCTTCTTAAAACCGTTTCCCCGGAAAAGGTAGCCACCAATACCTATGTGAATCCTATTGTTGCCATGTTTTTGGGAAGTTACTTTTTGAATGAACCTATTAGCCTGCAATCCATAGCCGCAGCCACTGTATTACTTACAGGGGTTTACTTTATTAATACCGGGAAAAAAATAGTTCTTTTAGGAAGATTTAAAAAATAAATACTTTTCCACTACATGTAATTTTAGTTCAGCATGATGATGTGACCTACACGGATTGAAACTTACTTTATATAGTCCAAAGACAGTAACTTTTTACAAAGCTTCCTTTACAACTTAGTTGAGGATATTTTTTTAGATTACGTAGAAATATAAAGTCAATAAACTTTATTAAATTTAGTGTCAATTCTTTTTGCGATGAATCAAAGAATACTTTCTGCGGTCATGTTCACGGATATTGTAGGGTATTCTGCCCTCTCGAGCCGAAATGAGGAAGAGGCTCTGGACCTGGTAAGTATAAACAGGAATCATCAAAAGCCCATTATTGAAAAGTACGGAGTTTTTATTAAAGAAATGGGAGATGGTATGATGGCCAGATTCTCAAGCGCCTCTGATTCTGTATTGTGTGCTATGGAGATACAAAAAACTGCGCCTAAAGAACTAGCTGAAAAAATTAGAATAGGAATTCATCTTGGTGATGTGACCGAAAATAACGGTGATATTTTTGGTGATGGAGTGAATGTGGCATCTCGTTTGGAATCTAAAGCAGTAGCTGGCAGAATATACCTGAGTGATTCTGTTCATAATGCTATCAAAGGCAGGGGAGACATCAACACTAAATATGTTGGCACATTTAAATTAAAGAATCTACGGGACCCCATTAAAACTTATGTAGTTGTCAAAAAAGAAGAACAACACAAACACTCACAATTTAACAAGGCAAAATTGGGTAAGGCATTACTTTATGCACTGCTCATCCTGTTTTCGGCTTCTGTTCTTATTGAATTGGTCGCTTTAATGGTTGCAAAAAATAACATGGACGAGGGACTTGTTGACTTCGCTAGTTTGGTTTTGGTGTTTTTAATTGCGGCATATTTATTATTTGTCTTATTCAGGGGTAATCGCGTCAAACTTATCTTGGCTCAAGTGGGGAATTTATTGATCGGGATTACTGTAATAGTATACTACTTCCTAAATCCGCTGTCTTTTGATCCGGGTTCTCTGAGATTGGTAAATGTAGATTGGGGGACGCAAAGCAAGGATTCCCAAAATTCATTGGTATTGCTGCCTACTTCCAATTATATCAGCGAAGAAAAAAAATACGAGATCGCAGGTATACATGAAGGTTTAATAAATGAAATTGGGAAACGAGGATCTGTTCGCGTTATCTCAAAGACTTCTTCCTTACCATATGCGAATACTACAAAGTCGCTAAAGGCCATTGCTCGGGAACTCAACGTAGATATGGTGGTTGAATCTTCTGTAAGTACAAAAGACACCATCACGGAACTGACCATCAAGCTCATTAACCCATTCCCCGAAGAAAAAATAATATGGCTAAATTCATATGGGGTTTCCATTCCCCAGATTTCTCAATTATATAATGAGGTAACCACAAATCTGATCTCCAAAATCAATAATGTAAAGCTTTCCGCTAATGAAATAAACAAAACTCCCTCTCCAAAAATAAATTCCGAGGCCTGGGAGTATTTCCAATT
>RCNB010005383.1_pt1 | contig 10882 bp, 12 predicted proteins | sample 2041321 | NCBI WGS metagenome assembly RCNB01 (sample SAMN09708232, study PRJNA481090) | Marine sediment metagenome, whole genome shotgun sequencing project.
GCGGCGTTGCGCTTCATCCCCGCCCTGTTAAATTCTCGCTACGCGAGACGGCGAAGCCGATTTAACAGGGTAAATCACTGCGACGTACATAAAGTACGCCTCATCCCTCAAAACAGCGCCACTAAAGTGGCTTTAAAACAGTACGCGCGCCTTGCATCTGGAGCTTTTTACTGTGTCGTCTGTTTGAGGGCTTTTTGCGAATCCATCATTATTGCCTTTATTAAAATTATCTTCCACCATGTAGATAGAGTCCTAAAGCTCGGTTTCATCCTCTTTTAACAAGACATAGAGAGGGCTTTCGATTTCTCCGGAGATAAGCTTATACTGACTTTTGGTGTACCGTATGAGTTGTCCTTCGTCCTTGTACATGAGTTGATAGCCTCGCGTTAGAGAACTCGGCGGGACAATCATAAATCCTTCAGTTTCCAAAACATGTTCGGGATAAAATTCTATGTTTCGCTTGAGGAAGTTTTTTGCAAATCGAAGATCTTTTTCCGGATCATTCCGTGGCCCGATGATAGACCAGCCCGAGTCTATAACCTCATCAAGGTAATCTTGGTTCGATATGATTTTGATCTCTTCCAACTTCATCGTTTAATATACTTAGAAATTTAGCCACTCTAATTATCATGAAAACACTCCGAAGTAAAGCCTTAAAGCTTTTTGAGGCAGAGACATTGGTCTGAGCTTCTTGCCTCGTCGGCCTGAGCAAAGTACACACTTGACACAGGTGGTGTTTTTGGGAGTTCTTGTAATTACCCTAAAAAATTGAATATCGAATATCGAACAAGGAATCGAAGAATTACGAAGGGGGTACTTCGACATTCGATATTCTTTATTCGATATTCTGATGTTCAGGAAAAGTACTTACAAAACCGATGGTTACCATGGTCACGGTCACATGTGTGTGTAAAAGTCAGCCCCGAGGCACGGATAACTGATATGTTGACAGGTCACCTCAAACGCGTTATTAAACTGATACAATCAACCATGTGTGGAACTTAGGGTTCGTCACGAAATAAGTTTCTCAAGATTGCGAAGGATTTTGGTGTGACAGTTATTGAGTGACAAACCCTTAGAATCTTCGCCCCAATTGGAATATTGGGATAGTGCGAGGCAAAAATTCAGACCTCACAAAACTCCTACAAGTTCGACATGTTGTAGAAATTCCGAGATTTCATAACGTTTCCTGGAGAGATGTCCGAGCTGGCTGAAGGAGCGCGACTGGAAATCGCGTGTACTGTCAAAAGCGGTACCGAGGGTTCGAATCCCTCTCTCTCCGCCATTGCTTCTCTGGGAAAAGGATTTAGGAATTGAAGATCCATGTGACAAGCTGCAGGAAACCTTCGACTGTAAGGAACGTTGCTATTTTTGGATTCGTTCGCTATTGCGGTTCAGCAAACCCCGTCTTAAATGGGATCTGGGCTTCACTTTGACAGTTGTCAAAAGCTGGGGATCTTGTTGCTGAAAACTGATAACTGACAACTGGTAACTGAATATCATGTCCTATCTTGTCCTTGCACGAAAATACCGGCCCCAGACCTTTGAACAGGTTGTGGGGCAAGAACACATTATGCAAACCCTCAAAAACGCTATTGTTGCGGAAAGGGTTGCGCATGCCCTTCTTTTTGCCGGCCCCAGGGGCATCGGGAAAACCTCTGTAGCACGGATAATGGCCAAGGCCATGAATTGTGAGCATGGCCCAACACCATCTCCATGTAATCGCTGTCAGCAGTGCAAGGAAATCACAAAAGGGGTGTCAATAGATGTATTTGAAATTGACGCCGCATCGAACCGGGGAATCGATGAGATTCGGGAATTGCGGGAAAATACGAAATATATGCCGAGCCAAAGCAGATATAAGGTTTACATCATTGACGAAGTGCACATGCTTTCCGGCCCTGCATTCAATGCACTCCTAAAGACACTCGAGGAACCACCATCTCATGTCCTTTTTTTCTTGGCCACCACTGAACCCCACAAGATTCCTATTACGATACTCTCGCGGTGTCAGCGACACAATCTCAAGCGCATAGATATCGAAAATATTGTAAAATCCCTTGGGCATATTTGCCGGGAATCTTCATTTTCCATTAGCGAAACAGGCCTTCGTCTGCTGGGTCGCGAGGCTTCTGGAAGTATGCGCGATGCCCTGAGCCTTCTTGATCAGGTCATGAATTATGCAGATGGCAAAGTTAGCGATGAAGAGGTCTTAGAAAGCCTGGGCACAATAGCTCAAAAAGTTCTATTCGACTTGTCCGCTGCTTTGATTGGTGGCAATGCCATTTCAGCCCTCGATTTGTTGGACAAGTTATATCATCAAGGTCATGACTTAAAACAAATCTACGCAAAACTGCTGGAACACTTCAGAAATCTTCTTGTTGTCAAAATGAATGACCAAGATGGTTCCTTGATTGATGCCCTTGAAGATGAAATCGTAGATATGAAGCGACAAGTTGAAAAAATATCCTCAGAGACAGTAAACCAGATGTTCGCTGCCTTTTTTGAAGCCGAGGCAACTATCAAGTTTTCTGCCCAACCAAAACTTGCCTTGGAAGCGCTTTTCATCAAACTTACCCGGTTCGACAAAGTCATAAGTTTTGAGGACATAATCAACAAGATTGACAATGTGGCAAAGAAGCTGAGAACTAAGGCCGGTCCCACTGAAGAGAAATCCTTATATGCAGTTGCTGAGCAAGAACTTTACCAAATTTGCGAAAAAGAGGAATCAACAAATGTGGCATTAAGATACTCTGGGAACCTTGAACAAACGTGGCAAGAGCTATTTCCGATTTTTAATCAACAATGTAAAGCCCTTGTTCCTTGCCTGGAAAAGTCTGTATTGACGAAGATTGGTGAAGATTTCTTGGAGATTTCTATTGGAGGCAACTCCTTTTTCACGGACCGACTCAAGGAGAAAAAGAGCATGGATGCCATCCAAGAGGTTTGCCGCCAGTTCTTTGAGCGCAACATGCAAATCAATATTGTGGAAATCGAGGAGGAGGCTGCTGTAGAGAAAAAATTTAATAGAAACGACAAGGCGGTGCAATTGAGAAAGGAAGCACTTAACCACCCTGTTGTAATGGATGCCCTAGAAATTTTTAATGGCAAGATAGTAGATGTAAAAATCCCATAACGGAGGTAGAAAATGGCAAAAGGCATGGGAAATATGATGAAGCAAGCTCAAAAACTCCAATCCAAGATCTTTAAGCTTCAAGAGGAAATGGCTGATAAAACAGTGGAGGCATCAGTCGGAGGCGGCATGGTAAAAGTCACTGCCAATGGAAAACAGCAATTAGTATCCATAAATATCGAGCCGGAAGTCCTAGATCCGGAAGATGTTCAAATGCTCGAAGACCTGATAGTAAGCGGGGTCAATGAGGCCCTGAGAAAAGCCCAAGAAATGGTATCAGAAGAAATGACCAAGTTGACCGGCGGCTTCAATATTCCGGGACTAACATAATATCCGGCCAGACACATGGAATACTACCCACCGTCCCTTGTCCGCCTAATCAGACACCTGTCGAAACTTCCCGGCATTGGTGAAAAGACCGCTACCCGTCTCGCCCTTCATATTCTGCGATCATCCGACAACGAAGCAAAGGCACTGTCACAGAGTATCATTGAGGTTAAGGATAAAGTCAGGCTCTGCTCAAAGTGCTTTGGACTTGCAGACAAAGATCCGTGCTCCCTTTGTGTCCATCCAAATCGAAACACCAGGATCTTATGTGTCGTTGAGCAACCAAGTGATCTTGTTGCACTTGAAAAATCAGGGGCATTCAAGGGACTTTACCACGTGCTTCATGGTACCATATCCCCAATAAACGGGATAGGACCAGAAGATCTTAAGATAAAGGAACTTATGGCACGGGTAAGAAATGACGAGGTCGAGGAATTGGTCCTTGCCACTAACACAAACGTAGAAGGAGAGGCTACGGCATCGTACCTACGAGAGCTCTTTAAGGATCACACTATGCTCATAACACGAATAGCCTCAGGTGTTCCTATGGGAAGCGACTTGAAATATCTTGATGAAGTAACAATAAAGCGTGCTATGGAAAGGAGACAAAACCTTTAGGTTGTCAGACTCATCTGTTTTTTTTCAATGCCAAATGTGCGGTGATTGTTGCAGGGGTTTCGGTGGCACATTCGTAGATGAACAAGAGATTGAGGCCATCTCTAAATACCTCGACATGGATCGCGCCACTTTTCTAAGGGATTACTGTCACTGGTCAGGGAAAAGGCCTCTCATTAGAACCGCAGAGTCTGGTTACTGCATCTTCTTCGATAAGCTATGCACCATCCATGAGGTCAAGCCGCGCATGTGCAAGCTCTGGCCGTTCATTGAGGGTGTCCTTGCAGATCCGGCAAATTGGACCGCCATGCACACAATGTGTCCTGGTATTCGCACAGATGTCGATAAAGAGGAACTTACCGCACATATAAGGCAAGAGCTCCTCAAGCACAGCAAGTAGATTGGCGGGAGACATTCAAAGGTTCATGGTTCAGAGGTTCTTTGTGTTTAGCTTTTGCCTCCAACCTGATGCCTCAAATCCCGCCAATAGCGGAATCGGAGGCGCTCAATGGCGTCCCATAAGCTTCCCTAACCCTGAACGTTGAACTCTGAACATATGAACTTTAAGATTGTTGAACTCTCCGCGAAAGGTATTTTGTCTTGATAGGTATCTTTGATTCCGGCATTGGTGGCCTTACAGTAGCACGGGCCTTAATAAAGTGTCTTCCCGAATATGACATTTTGTACTTTGGAGATACGGCCCGCACCCCTTACGGTACGAAAAGCCCGGAGACTGTCATACAATATGCCATTGAAGACGCAAAGATTCTCATCGAAAAGGGCGCTCAAATATTGGTTGTCGGTTGTAATACTGCATCCAGTGTGGCTACAGAAAAGCTGAGAGAATCGTTTGATATGCCCATCTTTGAGGTTATATCCCCTGCAGTTAACGAAGTAATCTCTAACGATCGCGGCAAGCGCGTTGGGATTATTGGAACCAGGGCAACTGTTAACAGCAGCGTGTACCAGGATAAGATTAAGGCTGCACGTCCGGATATAAAGGTTTTTACTGCTCCATGCCCACTTCTAGTACCACTAGTAGAAGAAGGATGGTTAAACAGGGGTGAAACTAGAAAGATAGTGAAAAGATACCTCTATCCACTTAAACTGAAGCAAATAGATACGCTAATCTTGGGTTGTACTCATTATCCGCTCTTAAAAGAGATTATACAGGCAAAAATCGGAAAGCGCGTGAAGATAATTGATTCTTCAGAGACCCTGTCCGGCACTGTCAAGAATTTCCTTGCCGGCAACACTCGCATAGCAAATAGACTGAGCAAAAAGGGCACTCACCGAATCTTTGTTTCAGACATCACTAATCACATACAGAAACTGGCAAGCACTATCCTCAAGGATGCCAATAAATTGGAGCATATCAAGCTTTGATATTACAAAAAAAGAAGGCGGGAAAATGAAAAAGGAAACTCAACTATCAATATTCTTGAAAAATGTCCCTGGAGAACTTGGGCATTTTGCACAGTTGATGTCAACGGCCCAAATAAATATACTGAGCATGTTCATTCAAAATGCCTCCGATTATGTCCAGGAGATGTTTGAAGCACGCGGAAAGCCGATAAAGCGAAAAGCCTCCGCAGCAAGTTATGGCTCGGTGCTCAAAGAAGCCAAAAAGTATTCTCTCATACGCATTGTAGTTGATAAGACCGATGAGGCCTTAAACGTCTTGAAACTAGCTGAATATTGGGTTAACACCACAGACGTTCTGGTTGTAAATCTCGACAATAAACCGGGCAAATTGGCCAATATTTCAAAAAGATTTGGCGATGCCGGCATCAATATAAACTATGTCTACGGCTCTGGAACCCAGGATGCAAAATCGGCAATCTATGTCTTTAGCGTCCCAAATGCGGATAAAGCCATGAAGTCTTTAACCCCCTAGTAGTGCCCATCCACGAACTCCTAGACTCCGACAGAATATCTGGGAGCAAGTGTCCGTCCAGAAAGGGTAGATTTTGGTCCAAGACAAGGCCGCACAAGGGTTTTCACCGCAGTCGCAGCAACGCTGCGTCGAGGATGGAAACACGCGGAGAACGCCGTATTGGGCCAAAATATGCCATTTATGGATGGACACTAGCTACAAACCTATCCCGTCAATATATACCCCGCACTGCGGGCACTTGTTATTTGTAATATTATTTTCTGAAATATGAAAACCCCAGCGCCTAATTAGTGCATGGCCACAACTATAGCAAATCGTGTCCTCTCCTTCATCCCCTGGGACATTCCCACAGTATACGTATCTAAGGCCTGCATTAAGGCCGATCTCCCGCGCCTGGTGGATTGTTTCTATCGGCGTGGGAGAACGATCGGTAAGTTTGTAAGTTGGATGAAATCGGCTAATGTGCCAAGGCGTTTCGCAACCAAGATCGTTTACAATAAAGGAAGCCAGTTGCTCCAATTCCTTTTTATCGTCATTGAGCCCTGGAATCAAAAGTGTGGTCACCTCCAGAAAGATTCCCAGTTCCTTCATCAGTTTGAGCGATTCCATCACATGCTTGCGCCGGGCCCCGCACTGGTTTTTATAGAAGTCGTCATTAAAGGCCTTTAAGTCCACATTCGCGGCATCAAGGTAGGGTTGAATCATGTAAAGAGCCTCGGAAGTCATGTAGCCATTTGTTACAAAAACATTTACCAGCCCCTTTTCGTGTGCAAGTTTCGCTGTATCAAAGGCAAATTCAAAAAATACTGTCGGTTCTGTGTATGTATAGGCAATGCTGCGACAATCCGCCCGTAACGCTGCAGCCACAACATCTTCCGGGGTGTATGACTCCCCCATGATCATACCTTTGCGGTCTGCAGGGAGTTGGGCAATATCGGCATTCTGACAAAAACGGCATCTAAAGTTACACCCAACCGTTGCGATAGAAAAAGAAAGCGTTCCGGGCAAGACGTGAAAGAGCGGTTTCTTTTCAATAGGATCCACGTGCTGTGCGATTAGTCTTCCATAAACGAGAGACTTCAATTGCCCTTTTTGATTTTCACGAACCCCGCAGATCCCCCGTTTGCCATCCTTAATTACGCATCTATGACTACATAGATCGCATCGAACCTTGCCGTTTTCCAACCGTTGGTAGAGATATGCGTCCATCATTCCTAGCCTCGTGCCCATCCATAAATGCCTTTGAACCAAATGGGCACACTAGCCTCTTTTACGAGAATTCGTTCCGGTGGACATCAGGCCGGATACGGCTCCTTTTGGTTTGCGAACGTAATCCACTCTAATATTGCTTGTTCGATACCGTGGCACCAGTACCACGGCAATGCCTATGTAGCTTCCCAAAGGGCTCTTTTGAACCAACGAACTCTGTTCAATATGCTTGGTATAGCTTCTGAACCTAGAGGGAAGTTGCTGAACCGTTCCACGCCGCATGGGTGTTTTCCCTAAGATCTGTCGCACGCTTCGCGTAAGCTCCCAAATGCTAAAAAACCTGGCCCGATTATAGATGCTTTCTGAAAATATGCCTTTTATCCTTCGTTCGGCGCATTTTATGGAATATTATCGATTAAGCACCCCCAAGAAAATACGATCCTTGGTTACACGACACGCCTCTTCGATGGCTTTTTGGCTGTCTTCCACAAACTCCAATGTCGTCATCAGGGTTGCAACATTAAAAGTATTATCATCAAAAGGAAGATCCTCGGCAACCCCACGGCGCAACTCTGCACGAACGCCCAGCCTCTTCCTCGCAAACTCAAGCATATGAGGTGAAGCATCCAGACCGGTTACATCCAAGCCCATATTAAGAAACATCTCGAGATGCCTCCCAGTCCCACAGCCAATATCAATCACTCGTTCACCAGCAGCAGGTTTTAGTAGCCTCACGAGGAGCTGATCTTGCAGATCAGCAACAAACCGATTCCTTTCTCTATTAAACCAGTCATCGTATTGCCGGGCGGTTTTGAAGTCAAAAACGTATCCCATAGGTTCACACCATCTTTTACAACGTCTTCATAAGTGCAGATTGGTCAGCGGTGACCACTCACGTAGTCAGGCTGAAGCTGTTTAGGCTGAAGGGGGAAGGAACAAAAAAAGTACGATTGACGCACTTTGGTGGAGAGAGCAGATTTTCGCACCAAAGGTGTCTTCAAAAAGAGCCGTATTTCAGTTTTTCCTAACAGCCTTCAGTCTATCCACCTTAGTAGTTACTGGTATTTCATAACTACCTTAAAAGCGACTACTGAATCAAGGAGAAAACAAAGGATTTTACTTGCTTTTTTAATGTTTGTTGGCTATGGTCACACCCGGTTGGCACACTACCGTTAGGGTTTGTCGGTCATATTCGGTATAATCTCCAGTTCCAGGTCGCATACAAACCAGTGCAAACAAAGCTCACGACAACAGGAGGTACTTATGGCAGGTGTTAACAAAGTCATCTTAGTTGGTCGCCTTGGAAGAGATCCGGAAGTCCGCTATACATCCGATGGCACGGCAGTGACAAATTTTACCATGGCAACCTCCAAAGAATGGAAAGACAAACAGACGGGTGAGAAGAAGGAACGCACAGAGTGGCACAAGATTGTCGCCTGGCGTAGGCTCGGTGAAATATGTGGTGAGTATCTTGCCAAAGGAAAACAGGTCTATATCGAGGGAAGTCTGCAAACAAGAGAATGGCAGGATCAAGATGGCAACCGGCGATGGACCACTGAGATCGTCGCCGACGCGATGCAGATGCTCGGATCTCCTGGACAGGCACCATCGTCATTCGAGGAAAGCGGCCCCACCCAAGAAGAAGACCGGGGTACACCGAGTAATCAAGCCACCGAAGATGATATCCCCTTTTAGGGACGATGAAATTCTAACATAGGTCCATTATTTGATAAGCTATTCGTGGATGGATACTTCCTAGCTTTGGCTCTCTTCCTCAGGCTTCTTTTCTTCCTCTATCTTTTCCGGTTCCTTCTCGTCTTCATCCAGTTCTCCGGACGTGGCTTTTTTAAAATTCTTAATACCCTTCCCGATGCCTCCTCCAATTTCAGGCAATTTCCCGGCACCGAAAATAATCAGAATAATAACCAGAATGATAATCAATTCCGGCATTCCTATTCCAAACATGCCATTTCCTCCTTATCACTTGTCAGCAGAAAAAAGGGCTTTCGCCGACTATTTCGACACTTCTACATTCCTTAATAAGATAACACTAAAACAACCCTCTGTCAATTCTTGCCGACCTCTTTCATTGAATCTGTGATAGCTGCATAGGCCGTATTGATTTCTGTCATTTTCCCCCTAGCCAATTCCTCAATCACCGGATCTTTGTCGGCAAATCTGTCCGGATGGTATTTTCGCGCCAGATTCTTATAGGCCACCCTGATCTCTTCTGGCCCAGCATTGTAGGGAACTTCCAGCACATCATAATGCGACTTCAGATTACCTCCCAAGAGGCTGTTTTTAAACAAATCCGGATTATTCTCGACCGTGTGGCCCACCAGTAGCCCAAGCGCAGCCCCTACTGGGCCTGCCACAACCCAGCCAATACCCGCACCAAGCACTTTGTGAAGCTTCCCGGCACCCTTTTTATTTGTCTCTTCGGCCATAATAATTGAAATTATCTAATATTTTACCGACGGAGTCAAGGACAATAGGCGGTCAACAACCTCCTTGCTTCAATCTACTCGGCGTGTTATTTGTCGTACAGTGTACAGTCCAGACAAACCCATCACAGTTTGAGACCTTTGAAAAATGCAAATATTTGTTAGAGTTCAAGGAAGGCGAAAATTTTAACCACATGAATACATTGAGTATTTCGAGAACTAAAATTTGAGCCTGACACAGACACTAAGTGCCTCTGTTCAAGCCGGCAGGCGCAACCATAGCGCTCAATCGGGCAAAAAGGGGCGTTTTGCAAAGGTCTCAGTATACGAAAGCTGATTGGAGCCGCTTTGACCACTTTCAAGCCAAACATGCTACCGGCCCTTATCGGAAGTCTCCCCCTTTTGGACCATGATGAGGCCATTCATATGGTCTTTGAATCTACTCCGGAAATACCTCTCTGGGTCCAGCTTCCAGCACATCCAAAAGAGGGCATGATGGTACAATTCCTAGACGGCATTCCAGGTGTTGTCAAAGAAGACGACCGGATATTTATAGATTCTTCAAGACCAACATTTGAAGACGAAATGCTTAAATTCTACGAAGATTATCTCATGGTCACTGAGGGCAATTTACCCCTGGATAGCACTCGTTTTGCTCTCAACCCGGAAAGTGCCCCTGGCTTCTTTAAGTTACTCGAAGTCATAAAAAAAGCCTCTAACCTGCCTGTCGCCCTCAAGGGGCAAATTACCGGACCGGTAACCTTGGCCACCGGGTTGACGGATCAGAACAGGCGCGCACTTTTCTATGACAAAACGCTTCTAGACTTAGTGGTCAAAACCCTGGCCGTAAAGGCCCGTTTCCAAGTAGAAAGATTTCTCCAATACGGCATTCCTGCCATTGTCTTTATAGACGAACCCGGTCTGGCAGGCTTTGGAACATCTGCATTTACGAGTATTTCCAGCCAGGACGTTAACCAGGTCCTCGGTGAAGTAATTGAAGCCATTCATCAGGCTGGAGGCTTGGCCGGGGTGCATGTTTGTGCAAACACTGACTGGTCTTTAATTCTTGATTCTCCGGCAGATATAGTTAGCTTTGATGCCTACGGTTTTTTTGATCGACTAAGTCTGTATAAAGAGTCCCTCAAGGACTTTTTTAATCAGGGCCGTGTACTTGCCTGGGGTATTGTTCCCACATCCGAGAGCAAACAAATAGATGCCGAAACATCCAGTAATCTGACAAGCAAGCTAGAATCACAA
>RCNB010002668.1_pt1 | contig 10881 bp, 13 predicted proteins | sample 2041321 | NCBI WGS metagenome assembly RCNB01 (sample SAMN09708232, study PRJNA481090) | Marine sediment metagenome, whole genome shotgun sequencing project.
AGCAAAACTGCTACTCTTTTTTCAACCTAACCAACTAATTACCTTTAAATTAAAGGTATTCTATTTATATTTTTAAGGATAATTTTAAATCCTTTTATTATCATTTTAAAAACTACGAAAAACTGTAAGTCTTAAACAACAAAACAAATGTAAGAATGTTTAACTAATTCCAGTGTAACAATGGTTACAGTTAAAGATTAGAGTTCTAAAACTTTTATACTATTTCTGTTAAGATTAATTTTTCCGTCCAATTCCAAGGTTTTAAGTAACCTGGAAATAACTACTCTGGACGTATGAAGATCATGAGCAATTTCCTGGTGTGTGACGTGAATGACATCATCGTGATTAACCATAGCCTTGTCTTTAAGATATTTAAATAATCGTTGATCCATTTTCAAAAAGGCAATGGTGTCAATGGCTTCCAATAATTCTGACATTCTATCATGATAGCTCGATAAAATAAAATTTTGCCAACTTTTATATTTACTCATCCATTCCTCCATTTTCTTAACTGGCACCATTACTAGTTTAGCATCGGTTTCAGCAACCGCTCTAATCTCGCTTTTTGTATCTCCTAAACAACAGGTTAAAGTCATGGCACAAGTATCTCCTCTTTCCAAAAAATAGAGAACTAATTCATCCCCTTTATCATCTTCTCGAAGAATTTTTATTGCACCATCAATTAATAGTGGCATTGACTTAATATAATCACCAATCTCAATTAATTTTGAGCCTTCAGAAACATCTCGATAAACTCCTACTGTATTAATTTCTTCCAACAACTCCTCCTCAAATAAATAGCCATAATTTAATTCTAATTCTTCTTTCATTTGGAAAATTTAGTTCTGCGCGTAAATATAAGATTTTGTTTGCTAAAGGATAAATTAAAATTCTAAAATCAAATAACGATTATTAACATTTATCTCGGTAATCTGATTTATATCATTGTTTAAAATAAGTGTAAAATTTAACTTTAATATGTACATGATAATTGTTACTATTATGAAAAAAACTGGAATTTGGTTAGACAAAAAAAAAGCCCTAATTGTAAATGTAGAAAATAGTAAGGAAACCTTACTTACTGTTAAATCTAATGTTGAAGATTTTCATATTTCAGGAGGATCTGGCTCAAGGTTTAAAGGCGGTCCACAGGACGTTGTTCAAGATAGTAAATATCTGGAACGTCAAAAGCATCAACTGCAGAACTACTTCAAGGAGCTAGCAGATAAAATTACTGATTCAGATGAAATCGTACTTTTTGGCCCAGCTGGTACCAACGAAAAATTCAATAAGGAATTACAGAAAAAGTATAAGGGAATTGCCAGAAAAGTTAGGGATGTCAAAAAATCTGATAGTATGACAAGCAATCAAGTGGTTGCTTTAGTGAAGAAATACTATCAGGTTATCTAGACCAATTTTTTAATCTTAATCCTAAAATCACGGCTTTTATGATAAAAGACAAGATCAATATTGTTAAATATTCTGGAGAAAGTGTCGAATTCTCATCGGACAAATTAAGGCAGTCATTAAATCGAACTGGGGCAAGTAGTGAAACAATTGATAAAATTTTAACTACAGTTAGTAAAGAATTATATCAAGGCATTTCTACCAAGGAGATCTATAACAGAGCCTTTTCACTACTAAAAAAGAAAAAAAGCTATTTAGCCTCAAAATACAAACTAAAAAAGGCTATTTATGAATTAGGTCCAACAGGATTCCCTTTTGAACGCTTTATTGGAGCCGTTTTAAAATATTCAGGTTTTAAAACTGAAGTTGGCAAAACGCTTCAAGGGAAATGTGTTTCGCATGAAATAGATGTTATTGCACACAAAAATGGTGACACTACCATAATTGAATGTAAATTTCATAGCAGTCAAGGATTAAAATGTAATGTGAAGGTTCCTTTATATATTAACTCTCGTTATAAAGACGTAAAAGATTGTTGGAATTCTAATCCAAAAAATGGTACAACCCTAACAGAAGGTTGGGTTGTTACAAACACGCAATTTACAAAAGATGCTATAGCCTATGGCAAATGTTGTGGCTTGCACTTGTTAAGTTGGGACTACCCAAAAAACGATAGTTTAAAAGATAGAATCGATAGATTAGGGTTGTACCCAATAACTGTTTCAACCTTACTAACCAAGCGAGAAAAACTGTTTTTATTAGAAAGAAATGTTGTTTTGTGCAGAGAATTGATTGGAGACCATTTCTATTTAGACCATTTAGGAGTTTCTGAAACTAGAAAAGAAAAGATACTTAACGAAGTGAAAAAACTTTGTAATCATTAGAATTCTGATCATGCTAAATTATGTAAACGTAAAATTTCTTGGTGCTGCAGGTACTGTAACAGGTTCTAAATTTTTAATTGATGCTTTTGACAAAAAAATCATGATAGACTGTGGCATGTTTCAAGGTCTCAAAAAATTGCGCGAGCAAAACTGGGTCAGTCTACCAATTGATGTTAAAGCAATTGATGTTGTATTACTAACCCATGGACATTTAGACCATGTTGGCTACTTACCACGTTTGGTACAACAAGGCTTTAGAGGCAAAATAATTGGCACAGCTCCTACTCTTGCCATTGCTGAAATTATCTTAAATGATAGTGCGAAAATACACGAGGAAGAAGCAAAAAAAGCAAACAAAGAAAAATTTTCTAAACATAAACCTGCACGTCCCTTTTACACTATAAAAGACGCAGAAAAAGCCATCCGGTTATTTAATGTGGACATGGTTGATAAATGGATAAAACTATCTGAACGTATTTCATACAGATTTAAATATAATGGACATATAATCGGCTCCACATTTATAGAATTGGATATCGAAGGAAAACGTTTTGTGTTTTCTGGAGATGTTGGCAGACATGATGATATCCTGTTAGACAATCCAAAAAAACCTGAATGGGCAGATTATTTGTTTATCGAAAGTACCTATGGTAATAAACTGCATCCAAAGGATGATATCGAGGAATTATTATCAGAATTAATAAAAGATACTATTCGCAATAACGGAAACCTCATCATACCCAGTTTTGCGGTAGAACGGCTACAATCGCTAATGTACATTCTTTGGGATTTATATAACAAAAACAAAATTCCTAATATTCCAATATTTATTGATAGTCCAATGGGAAATAATGTATTGGAAGTTTTTAAACAATTCCCGAAATGGCACAAACTATCTGATAAAGAATATAAAGCCATGTGCAAGCATGTAAACATTATTCAATCGTATAAAGAAACTTGGGAAACCATAGATAACCCTCGTTCCAAAATTGTAATAGCTGGAAGTGGTATGGTTACTGGAGGACGCGTATTAACTTATTTAAAACAACTTATAGACGAACCTTCTACAACAGTTCTATTAGTTGGTTACCAAGCCGAAGGAACTCGTGGTAGACAATTATTGGAAGGCGCTCACGAAATAAAATTCTACGGAAAATATTATCCAGTTAAAGCCACTATAAAACATATTGAAAGTTTATCTGCTCATGCTGACCAAGACGACCTGATAGATTGGATGAGCAATATAAAAAACATTCCAGAAATGGTTTTTTTAGTACATGGAGAACCAACTGCACAAGATGCTTTTAAAATAAAAATACAGGACACTTTCAACTGGAATGTTTCTATTCCAAAATTGTTTCAAATCGAAAAAATTGTGCTGTAGTTTTATGCATAAATCTATTCGATAAGAATTCAGATGATATTTTTCCTTTATGTAACAAAAATTACCTTCTTGTGTAACAAAAGTAACCCTCGGAATTTAAAAAATATCTCTGAAATCTATCAAAAAAAACATATGTTATTGATTGTTAAATCTTTAATTATTTTTAGGACATGACTTTTGTCATAAACTATAATCAATTGTATTTATAATTTTACTGTAATTATTGTTCAATACGTTAATTAAATGAAAAAAGTAAAGGCATTTCAATAATTGAGAACAATAATAAAATAGAATTATAAATTTTTAAAAGATAATTAAATTATGAAGACATTAAAATTAAGTATAGCGGCTGTAATTATTGCCCTATTTGCATTTACAAATTGTACACATGATGACTATGTCCCAACTACGGTAGAAGTTGATACTGGTGTTGGAGAGAGTGCCACAGAATTGTTAGTTAAAAAATTCAGTACGGCTCCTACTTTTGATGGAGACATTGATGCTGTATGGAGCGAAGCTAGACCTTTATTAAACAGAGCTACGGTTACACCGGCTGGTGATAGAATTATCACTTTAAACGGTTCAAGTGGTTTTGATACAACATTAGAACCTCTTGATTTAATGGATCCTTATACTGGTGAAGGTTACAGCTACTCTTTAAGAGGTGGTCATGACGGTGAATTCTTATACCTATTATTTGAATGGGAAGATGATAGTGATAGTAGAGACAGACAATCTTGGTATTTTGATGGAGTAGACAACAAATGGAAACAAGAGAACAAATATGCAAATCATAAAAATGATAAATTTTATGAAGATAAATTTGGATTTATGTTCCCTATTGGTAACCCTGAAGGTTTTGCAGGAGGTACTTGTACAGTGACTTGTCATGATAACCTTACGTTAACAGGAGTTGACGCAACAGATGCAGGAACTAAAGTTACAAGACACTACATGGAAAATGATGGTGAATTGACCGATTTCTGGCACTGGAAACGTGACAGACATGCAATAGCAGGAGCTTGTGATGATGGTTATGTTAGAGATGGTGATGGTAAAGAAGGTACAGCAGCTGCTAACGGAAGAAAAAATGATGAAGGGATTTCACCATATAGTACTGGAATGAAATTTACAGATGCAAATACTTTAAGTGGACCTAAATATGTTATTCTAGATAGAGAAAATTACTATTGGATTACGCAAGCAGAAATTGATGATGGAACTGCAAAAGAAGTTACAGCAGTTGCTGCTGACGGTACTTTAACCTATGATGGCGGAACTATTGTTCCTGCTGGAGACCCAGCTTATTCTCAAGGGTTTGGTAACAAAAGAATGCCAAGTGTAATTATAAATCCAGGTGGACAAGGAAATGATCAAAGATCTGAAGTACAAGTTAGAGCTCAACACATAGGTTCTGGATGGCAATTAGAAATTAGAAGAAAATTAAATACAGGTGATCCTACAGATGCAGAATTTGTAATTGGACAATCATTACCGTTTGGTTTAGCAATATTTAACAATGCTGCAATTGGTCATGGTCAATCAAATTTCCTAACAATGACTATAGAATAATCTTATAATGAATAAAAGTGCAGATTAAAAATCTGCACTTTTTATAATTAAGATTATTTAATTAAAAACTTTTTAATATGAAAAAATTATTTCAATTAATAATAATAATAAGTATTGGCTTAACTCTAAACTCCTGTTATTATGATTCTATTTATGAGCCTGTTGTAATTGATGATCCTAATGAGGAACCTACGGTTATTTCTTACCAAGACGATATTATCCCGCTTTGGGCACAATGTGTTGGTTGCCATAATGGAAATACACCACCAAATTTTAGCGATGATGTTTCCTATGGCGAACTTCTTGATGGTTATGTAGTGCCTGGCAATGCAGATGCTAGTATTTTATATAAGTCTCTTTTAGGAATTGATGGCGTATCATTAATGCCACCAGGAAGCCCATGGCCTGATGCCAAAATTAATGCAGTAAAAGACTGGATTGACCAGGGAGCTGAAAATAATTAACCTTTAAGAAAATAGATATGAAACTATATAAAATATTACTTTTAGTACTTTTGGTGCTACCTTTATCAGTCTTTTCTCAAGAACAGGTTAATGATACCATAGTAAAAGAAAAACCAGAACGTCCTGCTTTTGAAAGCTCTTTTCTAATTGACAATCCAACAAACGTACTTTTTAGTAAGAACACTCTGGAAATACAAATGTCTCATAGATTTGGTGAGCTTAATGACGATAAGAACAATTTAGCCGGATTTTATGGATCAGCCAATATTCGTATTGGATTAACGTACGGAATTCACGAAAGATTAACCATTGGTTTCGGAACCACTAAAAATAAAAATTATCAGGATTTTAACTGGAAAGCAGCTTTATTAAGACAAACACGATCTAACAAAATGCCAGTAAGTGTTAGCTATTACGGTAATTTTGCCATAGATGCGAGAAGCAAAAATCAAGGTCTTTATAGAAATACTGATGACAGATTTTCATATTTCAATCAGTTAATAATTGCACGACGATTTAGTCCGGAACTATCGTTACAGATAGCACCAAGTATTTCTCATTTCAACACTGTAAAAACAACAATGAGAAATGATATGGTGGCTATTTCTTTTGGTGGAAGGTATAAAATAAGTCCGCAAACTTCTGTACTTGTAGATTATAGTCAACCTTTAACAGAAATGAGATTAGATAATCCGCATCCTGGGATTAGTTTTGGTGTCGAGTTTGGAACATCTGCTCACACATTTTCAATATTTGCGACAAATTATTGGGGAATTGTACCTCAGGACAATTACATGTACAATCAAAAAGCAACTGGACTTGAAGGAGACAGTGGACAATACTTAATAGGATTTAACATTACGAGAAACTATAATTTTTAACTAATAAATCATTTTTGATTTAAATTTACTTTAAAAACAGTAAGGCAAAAAAATTAACAATCCCCTAATTATTTTGTTTTACTGTTTTTTTTAATTTATGAATTATGAAAAAAGAAACTGGAAAAGGCAAACCCATCTCAAGAAGAAATATTTTACCAATTCTCGGAGGCTCTTTACTGATACCTTTTCTTGGATATGGTAATTCTGATAAAGAAACTACTAAAGAAATTAAAGATGAAGAATACGAAACCCTATTGAAGCCGGATGGCACAACGGTAAAGGTTAAAAAAAGTGCTCTCTCTAAATCAAAAGTTATTAAGAAAAATATATCAAACACCTCATTTCTTAATTGGTTGGGTAGAAAACTCTAATTTCATTTAATTCTTAGGTATTATGGAAGATCACAATAAAAATTCAAGACGTAAATTTCTTGACAAAGGATTAAAATTGGGATTAGCAACAGCTGTTGGAAGTATTGGACTTTCAAAAATTGCCAGCAAATTAAATGCGCAAAACACGACCAGTTCTGGTGATACCATGGAATTAATGACCACTGATGGCACATTAATTCAAGTCGATTCTACAGAGGTAATAGAGGTTGAGCATTCACAAGATCATGATGAAAAATACAATATAAGAGAAGGATTCGCAAACAAAAAGTTTGTGATGGTTGTAGATTTGGCAAAGTGTAAAAATGCTTTAAAATGTCAAGATTCATGTAACAAAAACCACTATATCACAGGTGATAACGCTTGGGTTAAAGTTTACAAAATGCAGGAATCTAAAGAAACCGCACCATATTGGATGCCAACAACTTGTCAGCATTGTGATCATCCAGCCTGCGTTACGGTATGTCCAGTTGATGCGACTTTTAAAAGAAGAGATGGTTTAGTACTTATAGATAATACCAGATGTATTGGTTGTAGATTCTGTATGGCAGCCTGCCCATATTCTACACGTGTATTTAACTGGAGTGAACCTGAATATGGGAAAACTTCAGAGATCACCATGACAATGGAAATGGATGCGACACAACATGGTCACGAGATGGCTTCTCCAGAACATGCTGGCGTTCCTAGTGTAAAAGGAACAGTTGATAAATGTGATTTTTGTCCACATTCCATTCAGAATAATGAATTACCGCATTGTGTAACAGCATGCCCTAATGGCGTCTTCTATTTTGGAGATAAATATGAAGATACAGTTACAAATGGCGAAGAAACTTTACGATTTAAAAAATTATTAGAAGATAAAGCAGGTTATAGATTGATGGAAGGACTGGGAACTGAACCTAGTGTTTATTATTTACCACCAACAGATAGATTAGTTGATTTTGAAGATGGTATGAAAGATTACTCCGAATTTGAATCTGTAAAAAACCCTGAATAATTATGAAAACGCATCAAACAATAATAGATGATTTAGCACCTAGAAAATTTGGAAAGCGTGGTATTATCTGGATGATTTTCCTTGGAATCATAATAATTCTTGGTATCATAGCCTATATAGACCAGATTATTAAAGGTCAGGAAGTGACCAACATGCGCGATTATGCACTTTGGGGAATTTACATTTCCAATTTCGTATTCTTTGTCGCAACCAGTTTTGTCGGTTCGGTTACAGTAGCCATCCTTCGGTTAACAAAAAACACCTGGAGAACCCCTTTGGTTAGAATAGCTGAAATCATTTCGGTAGCGTGTATCATTATGGCTGGATTAACCATTATGATTGATATGGCACGTCCAGACAGAATATTAAATCTGTTCATTCATGCGAGACTTCAATCGCCAATAACCTGGGATGTTATTATCATACCTACGTATATCGTTATTAGTTTATTACTACTCTATTATCCTTTGCTACCAGATTTAGCCATTCTTAAAAATAGAGTTAAAGAAAACGGTCCTAGATTAAGCAGATGGTACGATAGACTATCTTTAAACTGGACAGGTAGCGAAGCACAAAAAGCAATTCAATCAAAGTCCATAAAAATAATAGCCATCATGATTATTCCAGTTGGTTTATTATTACAAACCATTGATGCTTGGTTATTTTCTACAACCTACCGTATTGGTTGGGATAGCAATAATTTTGCGCCATATTTTATTTCTGGGGCTTTTGTTGCTGGTCTTGGCGCTCTGGTTACAGTTATTTATATAGTTAGAAAATATAGAAAACTAGAGGCCTATATAACTGATTTTCATTTTGATAAACTTGGAAAATTTTTAACACTTGCTTGTTTAATCTACCTTTATTTCAGTATCAACGAATATTTAATTCCATTATTTACAGCAAAAAAAGGTGAAGCAGTTCATCTGGACACGCTATTTACGGGCCATTATGCACCTATGTTTTACTTTGTAACTATTGGAGGATTAATTATTCCAGTCATTGTTTTACTGTTTAAAAAAGGGAGAAAGCCTCTACCAATGTTCTTTGTTGGATTATTGGTTGTGATAGGTTCCTGGTGGAAACGTTATATAATAGTAACACCTACGCTACTGCATCCATTCTTACCTATACAAGGTGTGCCAGAATCATGGCATAGTTATTTTCCGAGTTTACACGAATGGATTATCACCAGTGCAACTTTAGCCATGGCATTAATGATTATCACGCTATTGATACGCTATTTACCGGCCATTCCTATGCAACGAACCATAGATGAACAAGACTTGTTAAAAACCAATAAAACTTCAGAATCATGAAAGGGCCAATGAATATTCGTTTTATTTTTCTAGTATTATTAGGTGTGTTTTTAAGCAGTACACTATTACAGAATGTGCATGCTCAAGAGACTAAAAAAAATAGAGTCAGATTAAAAGCAGAATACGTCAAAATTATGGATGATGCGTCCTACCTGGAAATAAAGGCATCTTCTAAAGTTAACAAGAAAAATGTTGATGTGTCACATATTGAATTAAGTGTATCCAGTGAAACGGAAGATGATGAAATCAATTTGGGAACAGTATCCACCAATATGCATGGAAAAACCAGATTTGTTATTAAAAATTTAAATGACATACAGAGTGATTCAACAAATACTTATAATTTTAATATTTCTTTTAAAGGCAACGACGTCTTTAAAAAAGCATCCAAAAGTATCAGTATAAAAGATGCCACTATAAAAGCTGGTATCATCACAAAGGATAGTATTAATTATATTAGTGCAACACTATCAGATACGGTTAAAGACAGTTTATTGACAGACGAACTTGTAGATGTTCAAATTCAGCGATTATTCAGACCTTTAAAAATTGGTAAGGAATTTAACAGTACAGATAATACTGGCACAGTAATTGTTCCTATTGAAGAAGGAATACCTGGTGTAGATGGAAATCTAACTTTGGAAGTGGTATTAAAGGATCATGACGAGTATGGCACTGTAAAAGTGCTAGTTAATGCTCCATTAGGAACTCCTATAGTAGACGAATCGACTTTTGATGAAAGAACGCTATGGTCTCCAAGAAACAAAACACCAATATTTATTCTAATTTTTACTAATATCTTAATTTTTAGTATCGGGGGAATTATATTATATTTAATAATTAATCTATTTAAAATAAACAAATCTTAAAATTACAAACATGAAATCTATTAAATTTTTATTACTTATTGCATTAGTCTCTTTTGCTTTTTATTCCTTCTCTTCTTTGGAACAGGACGAATGGGTAGTTCCTGCAAAATATGAAACTATGACAAACCCCATTGCAGCTAAAACTGATGCTGCCATTGGAAAATCGTTATATAACAAGCATTGTAAATCCTGTCATGGTAAAGAAGGCTATGGTGATGGTCCTAAAGCAGACGAAATGGAGGGTGATTTAGGAGATTTTTCTTCTGAAGGATTCCAAGCTCAATCTGATGGTGCTTTATTCTACAAATCAACCTTTGGTAGAGATGATATGCCAGAATACACAAAAAAAATGCCTGATGATGAAGATAGATGGCTAATTGTAAATTACATGAGAACCTTAGCAGAATAACGTATACTAATAATAGAACATTAAAAAGAGGCTATCTAAAAAGGTAGCCTCTCTTGCTTTAACTGCCTTTGATCTTTTTAGCTTTAATTGTTGGTTAAAAAAATCAACAAAAGCAAGAATGTATTTATACTTATTCACAGAACATTAAAAAACCCGAACAATTATTTGTTCGGGTTTTTCTCTACACTAATAATATTGTAAGCACTAATATAATTTTTTATAATATTCATCAGCCATTCTTGCACTTGTAAATTCTGGAATTACATCTTCCATACCTCTAAATACAATGTCTTGCCATTTTTT
>RCNB010003427.1_pt1 | contig 10881 bp, 11 predicted proteins | sample 2041321 | NCBI WGS metagenome assembly RCNB01 (sample SAMN09708232, study PRJNA481090) | Marine sediment metagenome, whole genome shotgun sequencing project.
TGCCAAATTCTGCGGCTGAGACGCTGGTCGACAGCTTGACAGTAGCCTCTGATAGGGTGCTTTTTTCAGCGGCCGTGAAGGGGCAGGGTGGTGAATACCATGTCAATGAACAACCTCTTGCCTATTGGGAGGAAATATTCAAATCCAGAGGCTTTCGCGCGTATGACTGTCTTCGCCCTTATATGAAGGACGACAAGACAGCGGCACCCTGGTATCGCTACAATTCCATATTGTATGTGAATGAAGCTGGCCGCATAGGATTGCCGGACGAAGTGCTGCAACATGAAATTCCTGCGGATCAGAGCGTTCAAGACGGTGGCGACGTTTTATGGCTGCTCCGCAAAAGTGTTGTGTCTCGTCTTCCTCGTAACACCGTCACGCAGATTGCGAAGGTTCGCGCCGCTGTGATCGCGGCATCAATGCGGTTTCGTAAGATGAATGGGTCCGCTTCTGCATGACTGCGGCTGCGCTCCCAATTGTGACACGGATTTTGCATGCTGAAAACGGATCAGGTCGCTGTCTTCAGATCGGACATGTTCTGTGGCTGTCTTTGGCGGCAATACTGGTAATCTCGCTTCCGAACTTGGCGGATCCGATGATACGGTACGACGACTATCCGGCCCTGTTTGCGGATGCCGATATGTTCTGGAACAAAACCCTGCATGAAGGGCGTTGGATCAACTATATCTGGCACTTGCGGGGCTACGTGACGCCGTCTTGGCTGAACTATCTGGCATATCAAGTTCTGTGGGCGATTTTTGCGGCTGCGACTGCAACTGTGGTGATACGCCAGCGCGAGTTGACCTTTTTCAAAGGCGCCCTGGCACTCATAATATTGGTCTCTCCATCCGCGCTATTGATATCATTATGGTTCAACACACTGCTGCCGGGGCTGGCTCTGGTGACAGCTTATGCACTTCTGGCGTGCCGAATATCGGACCGGTCATTGCGATTGCTACTGCCCATATTTATTGTGCTGACATTCATGGCATACACCACCTATCCGCTGCTGTTACTGGCCATTTGTTTGTTCAAACAGGAGAAACGTTCGGTTAGAAATCTTGTCGGGTTGCTTTGCCTTTTTGCATTCAGCATTCTGGCTGCTGTGCTTTTGACTTATGCTATCAACTGGCAGGTGCATGGCATTTTTGGCGTTCCACTGGCGGATTGGCGCAACGCGACTCCAGCCCATAGCCTTCAAGATTTGTATGCCAATTTGCCGAAACTTTGGATGACATTGGACACTTTGTTGGCCAAATCCAGCTTTGATTATTATCCGGCGCAAGTTTTTCATTTGGTGCTGTTCACGGGCTCCGCTTTTGTCCTGCTGCGCTACGAGCCAATGGAGGCATTGTATTTATATGCGGGTCTCTTTATCGGCCTTGCGCTTGTCGTGTGCCAGGTTCTCAAGCTTGGCGTGTCCATTCCGCCAAGAACGTTTATCTTTGCTTGGGTGTTTTATGGCATCGCTGCCGTTCGCGCCGCAGAAATACTAAGCACCAAACACCCATTTGCTGGTCGGATGGCACGCAATGCGGTGATGTTAATCGTTGGCAGCTATTTGTTGCAGAGTTTCCAACAAGCAACTCAATACCGCAGTTGGCAGGTTGAGACTCGTCAAATCAGCCAGATGCTGGCCGAGACCCCTGCTCCGCTATTGATTAGGGGGCACCCGATGAAGACGACCTCTGGCCTTCGCGCCGGTGTCCAGTCGGATACAGCATTTCAATTTAGGATACGCCAACTCACAGGACGCAATCCGATCCTGTGCTCCTCTGAAATCGAAAGCTGTAGCAGGGCGGTGGTCGGAACCAAGGGATCATCAACAGCAGGTGGTTTTCCCGCGACCATTATAGTTGACGAATTGGGTACTACGATCCTTTTTTCTGACGGATAAAATGAAGAGCCAAGGTCAGGTTTGTTGATCACGACGGTGGGGTGCTGGAAAGCTATGTCACTAAGCGCCGCTCTCTCCGACTGACGTCAGCTTTGTACTGCGCAGGTTCACGCGTTCTGGCGGGAACTCAGACGGGTTCGAGTTGGTCTGACTGCCCCACAGGTTGGCGCTGGTTTGAGATCTCGGTAGTCAACGATCCAACAGAGACCGCGAATTTGGGGCGACGGTTATTTGTATTCGGCCAACCGAACGCACAGAGTTTGAACAAGAGCAACCGCGCCAGATATTGGCTTGAATTGACTGGTAGATTCGCTGTCGGCAATGAAAGTCAACGAGGAGTTTTTTGCCAGCGGGCTGTCGAGGGAATCGGTGATCGAGATGATCGGTCGACGACGGAGGTGGGCGTCACGGGCTACGTCGACGACGCCCTGTGCATAAGGGGGAAAGCTGATGCAGATCAACAAATCATCATAACCCATGTTCACGACCTGTTGTTCGGCCATGCCGCCACCGAAATCCAATAGGCTGCAATGCAGTTCGGACCTGGAAACTCCGTACGCGAGGTAGGTCGCAATCGGGCGCGCCCTGCGCAAACCTGCAACGTACACATGCGGCGCCGCCCGGATCATTGATACGGCTTTGGACAGATCATCCGGATCCGTCGTTGCCCTGACATTTTCGAGCGAAGCCATCAATTCATTGATACAGCTGTCAAATATGTGGCTCATATCCGCCGTTGGCGAGCTGGCGATTTTCTCTGCATAGATCTCGCCGCGTTTGTCAGGTGCGCCTTCGATAAGGCGCGTCCGAAATACTCGCTGCATCTGCGAAAACCCTGCATATCCGAATTCCTTGGCAAAACGGATCAGCGTTGAGGGCTGCACACTGACATGAGCGGCCAGTTCAGCCACGGTGTTCAGCGCGAAAAAGTTCGGTTCGTCCAGCGCGGAACGGGCCAACCTCTGAAGATGCGGCGAAAGATCGTCAAACCGGTCACGGATTCGGGCACGTAGCGCGTCGAAGGTCTCGTTGGCGGCGTTGGGGTCGATGGATTGTTGATGCCTCATGGCAAAACGCTGATCGAATTTTTGTTCGAATTCAAGGCCAAAAAGGAAATGAGAAAGAATATTCAAATTATTCTTGACTAAAGAATAAATATTCATTCACATAATAGAATAAATATTCACTCACGAATTCACGCCGGCCAAAACGTCAGTGCCGGTTTCGAAAGCGCAAATGCGCACACATCATCGGGAGGATGAAATGGCTAAAGGAATGATAACACGGCGTCAGTTGTTCAAGACAACAGCAGCAGTTGGGGCAACGGGAGCCTTTTTTGGTCCGTGGAAGCACAACCGTGTCTATGCGGCCGCAACGGACAAACCGATTATGATTGGCATAACATCCGATGCTAGCGGTCAATATGCAAACTCCGGAGCTAGTGACCGACGCGGCATGCACATGGCGATTGCCGAGTTTAATGCCAAAGGGGGGGTGCAAGGTCGCAAGATCGAAACCACACATATTGACACCGAAACTACGCCAGCCACAGGCAGCCGTGTTGCAGAGCGCATGATCAGCCGCGAAAAGGCCAGTTTTTTGATTGGAGCAGTCAGCTCTGGCGTTGCAAACGCAATCAGCCAAGTTGCCCAGAAACATGGTGTGATCTACTTCAATACCAATTCTTCGTCGCCCACCGAGTCCGGCAAGAATTGTCATCGGGTCAAGTTTATCTGGGACGGCAACGGCGCTAACTTTGCTAATGCGGCGGTCAAGAACTCAATCGAGCGGTTCGGCAATGAATGGACCTTGCTGACGAACGATTATGTTTGGGGCCACAACACCGCTGCTGCAACGCGTGCATTGCTGGAACAATATGGCGGATCAGTGAAAGAGGAAATTCTGGTGCCACAAGGCACCCGTGATTTCTCGTCTGCATTGTTGAAGATTCAGCAAAGCAATCCGGATGTTGTCGCGGCTGCCATTGGCGGAGATGACCAAAAGGCGCTGCGTCAGCAGGTGGCTCAGCTGGGCATGGGGTCCAAACCCGCATGGATCAACAACCAGCAGGACTGGCCGGATGTTTACGGTCTGCCGCTGGATAATCTGTTCGGCGTATTTGGCACTACATGGTACTATAAGTTGGATCTCCCGGGCGTAGAAGATTTCGTAAAGCGCTATCAGGCCATGTACCCTGATACGCGTATGCGGGTACCCGGCAACGTGTTCTACAACGGCTATATGGCAACCCGGAATCTGTTGGAAGCGATTGAGCGTGCCGGCACCACCAACAATATTGCCGTGATCAAGCAGTTGGAAGGTCACAAAATGTCAGCCGCCGACCGGATGCAGCACCACGATGCATGGATCGATCCTGTTACGCATCAGGTACAGCAGACAATCTATCTTGCAACCGCCAATACCGAGACCGAGGACAAGGACGACATGTTCAAAATCCTCAACAATGTTTCCCCCGATAATGTGCGCGACACCGGGGCGCCCGAGGCATGCCATCTTGAGAGCCTTGAGGAAACGCCAACCTTTGACGCCTAAAGCGCACTGGTAACGATTTAGTGCAGCCAAGGTTATTGGCTGCACTCAACTTGATACAGAAAACATCGGACAGCCGCATGCAACTCCTGCCACATCTCTTCAACGGCCTGACTCTGGGTTTGTTGTTTGCTCTGATCGCCCTGGGGTTTACCTTGATCGTTGGCGTGATGGAGGTGATCAACCTTGCGCATGGCTCGCTGTTTGCACTGGGCGCCTATTTCGCGTTGGCCATTATCGGTGGCGCGTGGCTGGGTGAAACGGCCATCGGCGCGTGGTGGTTGGCCGCACCAATCGCATCGCGATACCTGATTGCACTTGCGCTGGCGCCGTTTCTGGCGGCCGTGGCAGGCATGGGGCTGGAATTGGCGTTGCGCCGCACATATGGCAAGGCGCCACTGTACGGGTTGTTGCTGACGTTTGGGGCCGCGTTGGTGATCGAGGAGCTGATCCGGCTGGGCTGGGGAACCGGCGAACAACATCTGCAATTGCCCCAAACCATCACTGGAGCGGTACTGCTGGGTGGGTTGATCTTTTCAAAATACAAATTGTTTGCCGCCGCGTTTGCGTTGCTCGCCATCGCGGCTGTCTGGTTGTTTCTGGAAAAAACTCCTTACGGTGCAATTATCAAAGCCGGGTCGCATGACAGCGAGATGGTGCGCGCATTGGGCTATGACCTGTCCAGGTTGCGCCTGCTGGTGTTTGGCCTCGGTGCTGGTCTGGCAGGACTCGCCGGCATCATTATGGTGCCGATCTGGGGTCTAAGGCCGCATGTCGGCGTTGATGTGGTTATCCCGGCCTTTCTAATCATCGTTCTGGGAGGTGTTGGCAGTTTCTGGGGCGCTGTTGTTGCTGCAATTCTGGTTGGCTTGTCGGTTGGAATTACCGGGGCCTATGCCTCGGCATGGTCGATGATGTCGATGTACATACTGCTCATTCTGGTGGTTGGGTTCCGTGCCCGGGGCCTGTTTGGCAAGAAAAGCGCGCTGGAGAACTGATCATGGCGACCCTTTCGGATATTCCAAAGCGCTCTGGTCAATGGATGACACCGCAGATCGTCGTGTTTGCCACCTTTTTACTTACCCTTCCGTTCTGGATCGCGCCGATCGGCTTGTATCAATATATCGGCATCGAGATTGCGATTTGGATCATTTTTGCAATGGGTTTCAATCTGTTGTTCGGCTATACGGGGCTGCATTCCTTTGGACATGGCGCCTATTTGGGGGTCGGCGCCTATGCCTTTGGATTGTTTCAGCAAAACGTAACGGTCAGCTTGATCGGTGGCCTTGTTGCTGCGGTTGCGGCGGCGGCCGTCGCCGGGGCCATCGTGGCTACATTTGTATCGCACCGTCGCGGCATCTATTTATCGCTGATGACCATCGCCTTTGGTCAGGTTTTCTGGTTTGCGGCAATCAAGTTGCACAAGATAACAGGCGGTGAAGACGGTTTGCTCAACATTCCGCGCCCGGACCTGAACATCGGCTTCACCCGGTTTGATCTGAATGACAACGTGGCGCTGTATTATCTGGTTGCCGTGATTGCGATTATCATAACAATTCTGCTGTGGCGCGCTGTGAACGCGCCTTTGGGTCGGGTTTTGCAGGCGATCAGGCAGAACCAGACCCGTGCTGCCTTTATCGGTTACAATGTATGGTGGTTCAAATGGGCGGCCTTCACATTGTCAGCAATGTTCGCTGGGCTGGCAGGTGGCTTGTTCGCGATGGCCCAGGAAAGCGCCTATCCTGATGTCATGAGCCTGCATCAATCGGGCTTGATCGTGATGATGGTCCTGGTCGGTGGCGGGCTGGTCAACTTCTGGGGGCCGGTTCTGGGCGTACTCCTCTATTTCATTGCCCGCGACGTGCTTGGGTCCATCACAGAAACCTGGTTGCTTTGGTATGGCCTGATGTTCGTGGCAATGGTCATGTTCAAACCCGAAGGGTTGGCCGGTGTGCTGGCGGGCCTCAAAACAACCACTCCTCGGCAGGTTCCGGATGTATCCGGCCGTCCAGAAAAAGGCGAAAACCATGGCCTTGTTTGAAGCTCAGAGCATCCATAAGCGGTTCGGATCAAACGTGGTGCTTGAAGATATCTCGCTCGGCTTTGAGGAGGGGCAGGTCAGCGGCATCATGGGCCCGAATGGTGCAGGAAAAACAACCTGTTTTCATTGCCTGACCGGTCACCACAAACCAACACGGGGCAAGATTGTCTTTGATGGTCGCGACATAACCGGACTGGCACCCCATAAGATTGCACAGCTGGGGGCCTCAAGATCGTTTCAGTTGATGAACCTGTTTGACGATGGTTCCGTGATTGAAAACATCATGTTGGCCTTGCCTGACTTTCGCAACCACAGCAGGAATGCGCTCAAACCCGTTTTCACAAATCCGGTCTTGTTGGATCAGGCGCGCGATATCCTGCAACAGGTGGGCCTGTCGGGGCTGGAGTGGCAGCCGTCGGCCTCCCTTTCTTATGGCAACCGCCGCGCGCTGGAGATTGGCGTCGCTTTGGCCGCCAATCCGCGCATTGTATTTCTGGATGAACCGACGTCCGGTCTGGGGGCGGCAGCGACTCGCAAGCTGGCTGAGTTGATCCGCAAACTGCGGGATCGCTATACGATTGTCATGATCGAACACGACATGCGATTTCTGTTTGAACTGGCCGACAAGATTTCGGTCATTCACTGGGGGCAGGTGATTGCCGAAGGCACTCCGGATCAATTGGGATCGAATAAATGGGCAAAACGTTCGGCATTGGGAGAAGTGGCCTGATGTTGGACATAGCGAATATTGAAACTTATTACGGCGAGACCCAAGCCCTGTTTGGTCCATCGTTGCGTATTGGTGAGGGCGAAGTGGTGTCGCTGTTGGGTCCAAACGGGGCAGGCAAGACAACCACGTTGCGCTCAGTCCTGGGGTTGACGCCGCCGCGCAGCGGATCAATCGCGTTTGATGGCAAAGATATTACCCACACCGATACCCATAAGATCGCCCGTATGGGCATTGGATGGGTGCCGGACGATCGGCGCGTATTTCCGTCACTTTCGGTTGCGCGAAACCTTCAGATCGGGATCAAGAAAACCCGGTTTAGATCTTGGAAAACCGACGAGATGTTTGAGATTTTCTCGGCTCTTGAATACTTGATGGGGCGTGAATGCGAAAACCTGTCGGGTGGAGAAATGCAGATGGTTGCGATTTCTCGTGCGTTGCTGGGGTCGCCCGGATTGGTGCTGTTTGACGAACCCAGTCAGGGCCTGGCGCCCAAAATCGTACAGGACGTCCTGAAAACGGTCACACGCCTGAAAAACGAAGGTGTTGCAGTGCTGATCGTCGAGCAAAACGCGCTTGCTGCACTAGAGGTCTCCGATCGCGCCTATGTAATGGGCCGCGGGCGGATCATTCACGAAGGGCCTGCGCAGGAATTGCTGGACAACGAACCGCTGCGGCGCAAATTGATTGGGATGTGAAATGAGTGCAATGTTAGATGTCAAAGGGTTGGGCAAAACTTATTTCAAAGGCCGCTTCAACCGCACACCCAGCTTTCAGCTGAATGCCGATTTTACCATCGAAAACCCTGCCATTGTTGGCATGATGGGGCCAAACGGCTCTGGCAAAACAACTTTGTTCGAGCTGATCACAGGCTCCAATTCACCAACTCAAGGGCAGGTTCAGGTGCTGGGAAAAGATATTCATCAGGTCCGCACTGATGAACGTGATCGGTTGGCGATTCATTATCACCAATCTTATCAGGTGCGCAGTTTTCGCTCGCTAAAGCCGAACGTGATGATGCACCGGGCCGGTTCCGATTACCCGATGGTGCATCTGTTTGACGAACCTCAGTTCAACACGCAGGACGGTTATATTGGCTTCATGCTGGATTTCTTTCGCAAACTTCGCGCGCAAGGGCGGCTGGTATTTTTGTGTGTGCATCCAAATGAACAATTCCATCTCGAAATTCTGCAGGAAATCTGTGAGCAGTTTATCTTTGTCCAAAAAGGGGTCGTGACCCAGCACGCCAGCTTTGACGAGGTGCTGGAATACGCCCCGGCCAGAGATTACCTAGGACAGTTGCTAACGGATCGCGCGGCATGAAGCAGGTTTTCGAGAAATCCGCATATGTGGCTCCTGTCCTTGCTGATGATGTCAAAGCGGATTGGCAACAGCAGGGGTTCAGCTTTGGCATTTTTCGGGACCCGCCGGGCCAACAATGGAACGGGTTTGTGCATGAAAGCGATGAATATGTCGTCGTTGCATATGGGACCCTGACCATCAGCGTTGCAGATCAGACCGAACATTGTAGTCCGGGTGATCTGGTTCGCATCCCGCGCGGCGCGGTTCACTCGCTCAAAACCACGTCTGGTGATGGCAGTGTTTGGTATTATGGGTATGGCCATTGGGGAGAAGATGAATGACTGAAACCCGATTGAAAGCGTGCCTTGTTGGTGCTGGCATGATCAGTCTCTATCATCTGCGGGCATGGCAGGCAGCTGGGGTGCCGATCGTGGCGATCTGTGACATCAACCGCGCCGCAGCCGAGGCACGAGCCGCCGAATTCGACATTCCCAACGTCTATGACGATCCGGCAGAGATGTTTGCCGATGGCGGGTTTCACCTGATTGATATTGCGACTTCTGTCGCTGCGCATGGTCCGATCACACGTATGGCCGCTGACCACGGTGTGCATGTCATGTTGCAAAAACCGATGGTTGAAACCGTGGCCGAGGCGGAAAATCTTGTAGAGTATGTTGGCGGCAAAGTGCGGTTTATGATCCACGAAAACTATCGGTTTCGCCCACATTATTTGACGGTTCGGGGTTGGATCGACGACGGTCGCATAGGCACTGTTCGCCACATCGCGATGTCGTGCCGGGGGTCAGGATTATGCGCGCGCGACGGGGCCGAGCCGTTTCTGGTCGAGCGTCAGCCGTATCTCAAGAACTTCAAACGCAATCTGGTGTTTGAAACGATGATCCATCATCTGGACGTCTGCCGCGCCATTGCCGGCCCGCTAAGAGTAGTCGCCGCCCGCCTGAATCGTCTTGCCGATGGCCTGCCGGGCGAAGACATCAATCCTGATGGAAGGTGAGAATGGGCTTATCGCCACCGCCGACGGGTGTCTGTGCGCGCCGGGCTATCCCGATCTGCACGGAGACAGGCTGGAAGTCATCGGAACCACCGGCACCATTATCATGGATTACAACCGGGTATTTCTCGTCGGGCGTGAGGATGAGGCCGTCGAAATCGACTTGCTGGGACGGTATCAAGAGTGTTTCGACACCGCGATCCGCGCGTTTGTTGACGGCGTTTTGATAGGAACCGCCTTTGAAACGGACCGGCTCGAAAACTTACAGACCCTGCGACTGATGGAGAGCGTTTATACGGCTGCTGGGGTCGAAGTGACGTCATGAACGCTTCAGAAACATTGACACCTTCGGTAAATTTGCGCGCCTTGGCTCAGCTATTTGATGTGAGCGGTCAAAAGGTCTTTATTCCTGGCGGATATGGCGCGTTGGGCGAGGCGCTTGCATGGGGGTTTGCCCAGCATGGCGCACACGTCGCAATTGCCGGCCCAAACCAAACCAAAGCGGAGAAACTGGCCGAAAAAATACGCCACGCCGGGTTGGCCGCGTTGGGGTTTGGAATGGATGCGCGCGATACGGACCAAATTGAAGAAACGACAAACCGAGTGGCGGAGGCGCTGGGCGGGATAAACACGCTGGTCAATTGCGTCGGCGTCAACCGTGAACAGGCTCTGGGCGACGTCACGGCAGAAGCGTTTGATGCGGTGTATCAGACCAACCTTCGATCAGCGATGTTTCTGGCCCAAGCAGTTGCGCGACATCAGATTGCAGCCGGCAAAGGGGGACGGCAAATTCATCTTGCGTCGGTTCGCTCGCAACTGGCGCTGCGTGATCGTGGGTATTCGGCTTATTGTGCGACCAAAGGGGCATTGGTCATGCTGGTCAAACAGCACGCGATGGAGCTGGCCAAACACGCCATAACGGTCAACGGCGTAGCGCCCACTTTTATCCTCTCAGACCGTATCCGGCCCCATCTTGAGCGCGAGGCTTTTCGCGAATTTATCCTTGAACGCAACCCAATGGGCCGGATTGGAGACCCAATTGAAGTTGTCGGCCAGGTGATTGCGCTGGCGGCCCCTGCCGGAAGCTATATCACCGGTCAGACAATCTATGTCGATGGCGGCGTCACGGCAAGCCAATGACAAAGATATTGCGCAGTTCGCGGTGGTTTGACTCAGATGACCTTCGCGGGTTCGGGCATCGCTCCCGAATTATGCAAATGGGTTATGGGCAAGAGGATTGGTCCGGAAAGCCGGTCATTGCGATCTTGAACACCTAGTCCGACATCAATCCCTGTCACGCCCATTTCCGCCACCGGGTCGAGGACGTCAAGCGGGGTATTTTCAGGCCGGGG
>RCNB010007724.1_pt1 | contig 10876 bp, 10 predicted proteins | sample 2041321 | NCBI WGS metagenome assembly RCNB01 (sample SAMN09708232, study PRJNA481090) | Marine sediment metagenome, whole genome shotgun sequencing project.
GTCTAGGCCCTTAACCGTGACCTTCTCCGAGCGCTGGATCTCCCCCCTATAACCGGGGATACTGAGGCAACCCTCCTCAATCTGGCGTTCTCCGGACCGCTTCACAATCTTGGGATTCACTAGAACTATAATCTCCTCATCGGGCAACTCGATTACCGCTATCCTCAGAGGGACCCCTACCTGAGGAGCTGCAAGCCCCACACCACCCACCTCACGCATGGTCTCCACCATGTCATCGATGAGCTGCGCTATCGCTCCGTCGATACTGCTAACACGTTTCGCTTTCTGACGAAGTACCGGGTTATTATAATCAACCATGGGAAGTATTGCCATTAGATCTCCCCAACCGTTTCCACATTATAGCGGAGGAGGAACTTGTCTGTCAAAGCAGGCTTACAGGGTCGATGTCGACAACCCATCCGTGAGGAAGACGTACCGGTTCATCGCCGCGCAGGATGACCTGCCAGCGGAAACGGCCACGCACCCGTGGTATAAAGGCCGGGGAAGGCCCAATGAGCGATATATCCATACCACACGAGTCCCGTTCCTCCTTAAGAACGCGGTGCATTCTCTGAGCCTCTCTCTGGCAAAAGGCGTTAAGGGGATGAACGTAAAGGAGACGCGCCAATCGACTAAACGGGGGGTTCTGGTACTGACGTCGGAGAGCCATCTCCTGTTTATAGAAGGACAGATAGTCCTGTTTTGCAGCGCAACTGATTGTATAGTGTTCCGGGGTATAGCTCTGAATGATAACCTTCCCCGCCAGCGTGCCACGCCCTGCCCTGCCCGCTACCTGGCTCAGCACCTGGAAGGTACGCTCACCAGCTCGAAAATCGGGCAGGTAAAGGCTGACATCAGCATTGATCACCCCTACCAGGGTAACCAGGGGTAGATCCAGCCCCTTGGCAATCATCTGAGTGCCAATAAGGACGTCCGCCTCATGAGCCAGGAACTTATCCAGGATCTCCTCGTGGGAATGTTTCCCCCCGGTGACATCGCGGTCCCAGCGCAACAGCCTCGCCTCGGGGAAGGCACGTCCAATTTCATCCTCCACCTTCTGGGTACCGGTACCGAGGAACTTGATCCTCTTGCTACTGCACTGGGGACAAACAGGGGGCATCGCCCGGTGATAATTGCACCGGTGACAAACCAGATCCTCTTTCGTTGAGTGATATGTCAGAGAGACATCGCATCTTTTACAACGCAGCACATATCCACAATCGCGGCACTGTACAAAGGTGGCACTTCCCCTCCGATTGAGGAAAAGGATCACTTGCTCCTTGGCCGCCAGGGCCTGCTTTATCCCTTCGGTAAGCGATCTACTGAAGATACTCCGGTTTCCCGCCATTAGCTCCTGGCGCAGATCAAGAATCTCTATCCTTTTCTCCCCTGTAGCAATCCGCTCCGGTAGCCCCAACAACCGGTAGTGGCCTCTCTGACTACGATAGTAGCTGGAGACTTCAGGTGTGGCACTGCCCAAAATGACCACCGCACCGGTAAGCTCCGCCAGCTTGATGGCAACACTGCGTGCATGGTAGCGGGGCGAGTGATCATGCTGTTTGTAAGTCCACTCATGTTCCTCATCGATGACGATGAGACCCAGGTCAGGCTGCGGAGCAAAGATCGCCCCGCGCGACCCGATAACCACATCGAAAGCACCTTCCCTAATTCGCCACCACTCATCAAACTGCTCCCCTGCCGAAAGCTTGCTGTGGAGCACCGCAACCCTGCCCGGGAATCGGGCGGCGAAGCGCGCGATGGTTTGTGGAGTGAGAGCAATCTCGGGGACCAGTACAATCGCCCGCTTGCCCATAGTAACGACCTGCTCCAGGGCTCGAAGGTATATCTCCGTCTTCCCGCTACCGGCGACCCCGTGAAGCAGAAAAATGGGCTTCTTATTTTTCACACTCCCCAAACTTCCTGCATCCGCACCCGGGGCAAGGGCTGCTTTGACCTCGCGCCAGGCGGTCTCCTGCGCCGGGGTGAGGGTTGGGGCTGGTGAAGGTGGAAAGGTGCGATAAGCCAGCGGGTCGCGATACACCCGAACCTGCTCGATAGTGACGAAGCCCTTTCTTCGCAGCGCTGCCACTGCGGATGCGATGGGGCCAAGGATCTCTTTCGCTTCGGTAAGGGTAATAGGACCAGCTTGAAGAAGCTTTAATAGTTCTACCTGCTTGGGTGCCCCCCTTGCCCGAAGCAGGTTCGCTATATCCAGCGCTGCCCCGGTATTCAGGCGAAGGTGAGGCACCATCTTTGGCTTTACCCTCACCGGCCCCAGCTCGTGGGTTTTCTTAACCAGACCTTTACCCACCAACTGCTCGATAATCACCCTCGCATCTTTTTTACCCAGAGCTTTCTCTGCCGTTTTGACCCCGATCTTGCTCTTCCGACTTATAAGATCCAGCAATTCCCTATGGCGAGGGTCAAGCGAGGAGACAATGCTGTCAGCAGGATGGGGAACAAGCGTGAGAAAGGTGAGCACCCTCCGCTCAAAGCCGGGGGGCATCATCAGGGCAACGGCATCGAAAAGGGGTGTGAAATAGTAAGCGCTGATCCAGCGGGCCAGTTCTATCTGGAGGGGTGATATTATAGGGCGAGGGTCGATGAGGCCAGCAACTTCCCTCGTATCCTCCACGGAGGGATACGCGGTTAATTCAAGGACCACGCCCTGTAAGAGCCTGGGGCCAAAGGGAACCAATACTGCGTGCCCCACTATTATGTCAGGGGACACTGAATAGCAGAATGTTTGTCGCTGTGCCCCCGGAGAATTCACCGCTACCTCAGCGTAATTCATCCCCCTTGATTGCACAGCTCACCTTTATACCCTATTCCTCCGCGCGCTCTACCTTTACCCTTCTCTCTTTTATGCGTGCCTTTTTGGCGGTGAGCCCGCGCAGGTAATTGAGGTTAGCACGGCGTACCTGTCCGTGTCTAAGTACCTCTACCTTTTCTATCGAAGGGGACTGAAGGAAAAAGGTTCGCTCCACGCCAACACCGTACGCAATACGTCTCACCGTAAAGCTGGCATTGACGCTACCCTTTCTTACCCTGAGCACCACCCCCTGAAACATCTGTGTACGCACCCGCTCCCCTTCTACCGCCTTAATGCTCACCTTCACTGTATCTCCGGAGCTGATCACGGGAATATTGGGGTTCGGAATTACGGGAATCAATGTATCGAGATTCATTTAATCTTCCTCTCTTTCTATATGCGCCACCAATATTTTATCTTTATCACTCAATTCTACCCGCCCCAAAAGGTCGGGGCGCCGCTTAATCGTACGCCGGAGGGATTGCTCCCTTCGCCAACTGGAGATTTCACCGTGATTGCCTGAAAGCAACACATCAGGCACATCCCACCCGCGAAACGAATGGGGGCGGGTGTACTGGGGATACTCTAAAATACCACACGTATGGGAGTCATCCCTAACCGATTCCTCAGACCCAAGGGCGCCAGGCAATTGACGCACCAGGGCATCTACGACCACCATGGCAGCAAGCTCACCACCGCTCAGGATATAGTCCCCGATGCTGATCTCGTCCGTAATCAGGTGCTCCCGCACCCTCTCATCGACGCCCTCATAGTGCCCACATATGAGGATCATCTCCTTATATTTTGCGTGCTCCTCGGCGACCCTCTGATCGAAAAGCCGACCCTGCGGGGTGAGTAGCAGTACCGGCATCTCAGATGCTCCCTTTACCGCCTCGACTGCAGCGAAGAGGGGCTCCGGCTTCAATACCATCCCGGGTCCGCCACCATATGGATAATCATCAACCACATGATGCCTATCGTAAGTGTAATCCCTTATATTATAAATCTCAATATCAACCAGACCATTATCGATAGCTCGCTTGATGATGCTCTCACCGAAAGGACCGGTGAACATATTAGGGAAAAGAGTCAAGATATGAATATGCATTCCCGCCCCCTATACAGCATCCCCGGTTATACCGTTTCCCCACACTGTCCACATGCTGCAACACCACCATTCAACGCTCCCCACACTCCCCCACTTCACCCCTGAGTACATCAATAGCATGCGGCAGCACGGGTAAAATCACCTCCAGGCATTCTCGAACCGCCCTGGGACTGCCGGGGAGGTTGATGATCAAGCTTCCTCCTCTAATACCAGCCACTGCCCGACTGAGCATCGCCTTTGCAGTCTTCTTCAGGCTCTCAGCCCTTATCGCCTCGACGAACCCCGGCGCACTCCTGTCTAAAACAGCGAGCGTCGCTTCGGGCGTAACATCGCGCGGGGACAACCCTGTGCCCCCCGTTGTAAGGATGAGATCGATGCTCTCTTTATCGGCCCATTCCACGATCTTCGCAGATATAAGCTCCGCTTCATCGGGGACAATACCATATTTTACCACCTGAACATCGCAAGCACCAAGTACCTCCCGGATCACTATACTGCTCTCGTCCGCTCGCTCGCCTTGCGAACCCTTGTCGCTAATGGTCAGTATTCCTAAAGTAAACATTTCTCACCCAGAGGTAGACAAACCCCTTCGACTACACCCTCTAATAAATACTATGGTTCCCAGCCAATTTAATAACAATTCGGTTCCAAGTCATACCGTCGTGGCTATCGATATATCAACAATAGGATGAATTGATCCCTATTGCAGCTTCCACTTTGGTGCTGCCGACGCAAATCACCTTTATGCGGAGAGCTCATAAGCCTTGCCCTCCCCCGCCGGCAGACCGGTAATCGCGCAGTTAAACCAGAGGATATCACCACAATCTCCACCCATCCCATGATAGTTGGCTGCATTATCAGAGTATCGGTAAAAGCTTCCGTTATCATACCACAGAAGCGGTTACCTGTAAAAGAACTTCAATAAATCGAGTATTAACGATTCATGGTTAAGAGTATTGACAAAGTGTGTGTAATTGTGTTATAGTCGGCATTAAAATGGAGAAAAGTGGAGTTACAGATGATTAAGTTAGCTAAAGTTCCCGATGGGCGAATATACGGAATTTGTATAATATCGGTTTAGGTGATTAAGATAGCATGTTTCTTGGTGAGTACGAATACAAAATCGATCCAAAGGGCCGGGTAGCCATCCCGCCAAAGTTCCGCAAGTACTTCACGGACGGGATCGTGCTTAACATGGGAGCAGACTCATGCGTGAATGTTTACACTCCACAGGTATGGGATGAGATCGCTAAGCAATACGATTCCGGACCCATAGTTCCAAGTAAAATACGGCAGAGGAATAGATATTTTCACGCGTCTGCCTTCGCTATGGAGCTTGACGAACAGGGCCGTGTAATGCTACCGCCGCTGCTCCGTCGGCACGCTGGCATCAAAGATAGTCTGGTCATCGCAGGAGTAAACAAATACCTAGAGATCTGGAGCAAGGAAAGCTGGGAGGAGCAGAGAGAATCCGCCAGAGAGGATTTCTGGCAGGCCTTGGAGAGTATGGAGGCGCGCCAGTGATACATATCCCGGTTCTCCTCAAAGAGGTTATCGAGGCAATCAAGGTCAGACCCGAGGGACAGTATATCGACTGCACACTGGGGGGGGGAGGGCATTCTGATGCGATACTAGAGCAGGGGGGCCAAGTTTTAGGCATCGATATCGATCCTCAAGCTATCGAGTTGGCACGGGAAAGGCTTCACCCCTATGGTAAAAAGGCTATCTTAATCAACGATAGTTACGAAAACCTCGAGGAGATCTGTAACAGAACGGGGTTTCACTGCACTGAAGGAGTGCTCTTCGACTTGGGCATGTCATCGCTTCAGCTTGATGACACGAAGAGGGGCTTCAGCTTCCAGCATGAAGCCCCTCTTAATATGTGCTACAACACCTCGCAGAAAATAACCGCAGCTACCATAGTCAATACCTTCACCCAGAAGGAGATCGCAGACCTCATAAAGAGATATGGTGAGGATCGTAGAGGGAACGAGATAGCGCGATCTATCGTGGCAAAGCGCCCATTGAATACCACGCTTGAGCTTGCCGCCATAGTAGCAAAGGCGGTCGGTAGCCATGGAAGAATACACCCCGCTACGAAAACCTTTCAGGCGCTTCGCATCGCCGTGAACAAGGAACTAGAGCGCCTTAAGATAGCGTTGAAACAGGCGCTCAACATCCTGGAGGTAGGGGGCCGGATAGTCGTTATTAGCTATCACTCCCTGGAGGATCGCCTGGTCAAGGACTTCTTCAGGATGGAATCGCAAAATTGTCTTTGCCCTCGCCAGACACCGGTCTGTATCTGTAGTCATCATGCTACCCTTAAGTTAATCACAAAAAGGGTAGTTACCCCCACACACACTGAGGTTCTAGCTAATCCGCGCAGTCGCAGTGCCAAAATGAGAGTGGCCGAGCGTATTTAGTGGGTTATTTTTAAGGGAAAAGGGCAGTGTCCAGCCTAGTGGTGGGGAGATTAGATTCTCTTCGATGAGCCTGAATCCATAGGCGGTAACATCGTCCATCCAATAACGAGTTAAGGGGGTGAAATGATGTAATGGGTCCTATACTGAAAAGACTACCAGAATTACTTATAAGGAGGAGGTAAATGGCAAAAAGCGACAACATTTGTTGTATAGATGTAGGCACTACCAAGATCTGCAGCATCATGGCAACCCCTGGCCAGGGCGGTAATCTCAAGGTTCTCGGGGTTGGTGTTAGTCAGAGCAGGGGCTTACACAAGGGTCTCGTTGTGAACATCAATGAGGCTAAGGAGGCAATCCGCCACTCGATACATAAGGCAGAGCAGGCCAGTGCACTCAAAATGGAGTCGGTCTATGTGGGTGTTACCGGCAGGCATATCACCTCCCTCAATAAAAAGGGGGTTGTCTCCATTGCTCGAGGTGATAAACTGGTCCGTCCCGATGACCTGAAGCGCGTGCTTCGGACTGCACGCTCCTTCACCATACCTAACGACCGCAAATTGCTCCATGTAATCCCCAGGGGCTATGCCATCGATGGTCAGGTCGGGGTGAAGAACCCGGTTGGTATGCACGGTTTCAGGCTGGATGTAGAAACCCACATCATCACCGCTGCCGTAAGCTCAGTCCAGAACCTGGTTAAGTGCATCCGGGCTTCGAACCTCGAAATTGAAGACCTAGTTCTGGAACCACTGGCCAGTGCCGAAGCGGTTCTCAGACCCGACGAGCGGGATGCAGGAGTGGTCATCGCCGATATTGGCGGTGGCACAACAGACATCGCCATCTTTAAGAATGGCAGTATCTGGCACACCGCGATTCTACCCGTAGCAGGGTATCAAATCACTCGGGATATCGCTATTGGGCTGGGGCTGCCCTTCGACATAGCTGAGCAGATGAAGAGGAAATATGGCAGCGTGATGCCCGTCTACGATGGTGTGGATGACCCATCCGCCAAGCTCAATACGGAGAATGGCTACGGCGTTTCCCATCAAGACATCAATGATATCATCAGGGCCAGAGTAGAGGAAATTCTGAAGCTTGTCGCTTTGGAGCTACCGTCAGAATATGCGAAGGAAGTGCCCGCTGGACTGGTGCTCACCGGAGGCTGCTCAAACCTGAGGGGAATAGAAACACTAGGGCAGGAAGTGCTTGGGGTGCCTGTGCGTAGAGGCGTGCCCACAGGCGTGTACGGGATCGCTGATATCCTCACTGATCCAGCCTACGCTACCAGTGTTGGTCTCTTACTCTGGGGATCAAAAAAACACCCCGGCGAGGAAGGTTGGCAAGCCGGCGGAGCTGCCGAAACTCTCAGGCGCTTCGTTACCCGAATGAGAAGAGTAATAACACACTAGTGAAAGGAGGAAAAAATGGCAAAAACGAACTTCGCTCCTAACCCGGCAAAAATCAAGGTATTAGGACTTGGCGGTGGTGGTTGCAATGCCGTGAACCGAATGGTTCGGGCGAATATTCAGGGCGTGGACTTCATCGGGGTCAACACCGATGCCCAGGCCTTACTCCTGACCGAGGCACCCACCCGTATTCAGATCGGGGATAAGTTGACAAGAGGATTGGGTGTGGGCGGGGACAACGCGCTAGGCTGTAAGGCTGCGGAGCAGAGCCGTGATGAGCTTCGCGAATGCGTCGCTGGTGCTGATATGATATTCCTCACCGCTGGCATGGGTGGTGGAACCGGCACTGGCACTGCCCCGGTAGTGGCAGAGCTTGCCAAGGAAGCGGGTGCGCTCACCATTGCCGTGGTCACCAAGCCCTTCGCCTTCGAAGGGTCACATCGCATGGCAGTAGCAGAGGAGGGGATGGAGCAACTATTGGATAAGGTAGACACTTTGATCACCGTCCCCAACGATCGCCTTCTTGACCTATGCGACCAGCGGACTGCAGTTGATGCTGCCTTTCAGATGGCCGACGATGTGCTCATGCATGCGGTTCAGGCCATTGCCGAGGTAATAACGGTACCCGGTATGATCAATCTTGACTTCGCCGATGTTAAGGCGGTGATGAAGGATGCCGGCCCGGCCTGGATGTCATTTGGGCATGGCAGTGGTCAGCATCGCGCCTGCGATGCCGCTGAGGCAGCCCTGGCAAGTCCACTGCTGGATGTCTCCATGGATGGTGCCACGGGGGTGCTTTTCAACATCACAGGAGGTAGTAGCCTTACCCTCTTTGAAGTCAACGAGGCAGCAGGGATCATAGGCAAGGCAGTGGATCCCGAGGCGAACATCATATTCGGTGTTAGCTTCGATCCCGAGATGAATGGCGACATAAAACTGACCTTGATCGCTACTGGATTCTTTGCCACAGGTGGTAAAGTCGTACATCAAGACGAAGAGCTGCGCCGCCTTCTTACAAACGCGGAGAACGAGCAGGAACTGGACATCCCCACTTTCCTACGGCACCCGCTCGGTCGACGGAAGGTAGCGGAAGCTACCGATCTCAAAGAACATACCTTACATCACAGAATTCCCACTCGTACCAATCGTTAGAATTCCGGGTTAACCGGAACTTATAGAGCCGTGAGTCGCAGCTGCGACCACGGCTCTCTTATCTTCAAATCAAGCCGTAAAAGTATTGACAACAACTATATATTGTGGTATTATTGCGCCGCTATTCTATATAGTGTGTTTTAATGCGATGATATGCCCTTATTGTGGTCATAATGATTCTAAGGTTATTGACTCTCGTGACGTAAGCGAGGCAGTCCGCCGCCGCCGCGAGTGCTTAGAGTGCAGCGCTCGCTTCACCACTTATGAGCGGCTTCAGGCAGTGTCCCTTCTGATAATCAAGAAGGATGGGCGACGCGAGGAGTTCAACAGTGAGAAATTGATCACCGGGGTTAGAAAGGCCTGCGCCAAGCGCCCAGTCTCCCAGGAGACTATAGAGCAGATGGTCGATGATATCGAAGACCGACTTCGTAAGTCGGGCAAGGCAGAGGTTGATGCCTCGACAATCGGGGATATGGTGATGGAGCGGCTGCGCCAGCTCGATGGTATCGCATATATCCGTTTCGCCAGCGTATATCGCGCCTTTGCCGACGTCGAAGAGGTGCGGGAAGAGGCCGATGCTTATACCAGGCTAAGGCCTCTCAGTAACTCCACAAGCCAGCTCCCTCTTTTTTCGAATATTTCCAATGACGAGCTTAATATAATTGGCGGTGGCAAGAAAACGAGAGAAACAACAGGATGAAGCCACTATAGAAGATGAAAGAAGTATGGCAACCAATTCGAGTAGAAATAACGGCTCATCTCTCCTCCGAAACAGAATCGCGCGCGTTGTATTCAGCGCCACCGATTCTTTAGGTATCTCGGATAGGGAGACGGTGGAGCAAATTACCGAGCGTGTTATTCAGCGCCTAGAGCAAACGTATCAGAGCTTTCCTGGGATGGAGGGCACCATCCCCGAGTCGCGATTGAAGACCGCTGAAATTCAGGCTACGGTAAAGCAGATTATCGCTGAAGGGAGTGAAATGGAGGTTGTAATACAACCCACCGAGTTAAAACAGAAGAAGCAGCGGGACATGGCCCACAGGGTCACTCCGATTAAGAAATTAGAGGCTATGAAAGCCGAACCTGCAGGTTTCTCGGAAAATGCAATACGGGTTCTGGAGAAGAGATACCTGAAAACGGATAGCAAGGATCAGATCGAAACACCCCAGGATATGTTTCATCGCGTGGCCCATAATATCGCCTCAGCCGAGCTCAATTACGACCCCGAAGTGGATGTTACAGCCTGGGAGGAGAAATTCTATCGGGTAATGGCGAATCTCGATTTTCTGCCCAACTCCCCTACCCTGATGAATGCCGGCCGGGAGCTACAGCAACTCTCCGCATGCTTCGTCCTCCCTATCGAAGATTCTATGGAACGCATCTTCGACGCGATAAAATATACTGCGCTTATCCACAAGAGCGGCGGTGGTACCGGCTTCTCCTTCTCCAATTTAAGGCCGGAGGGCGATATGGTTGGCTCCACCGGTAAGTTTGCCAGTGGTCCCGTTTCCTTCATGAAAGTCTTCGATGCGGCAACCGATGTCATCAAGCAGGGGGGGATGCGCCGTGGCGCCAATATGGCTATCTTGAACGTGGATCACCCCGATATCCTGAATTTCATCACCGCCAAGGAAAATGGAGACACGCTCACAAACTTCAACCTCTCGGTGGCGGCAACCGATGAATTCGTAAGGGCTTTAGAGGATGGCACCGACTATAACCTGAAAAACCCCCGCGATAAGGAAGCAACTCATGGGAAGCTCAACGCCAAGGTGGTCTTCGATAAGATCGTAGACCTGGCCTGGCGCACGGGTGATCCCGGGCTCATCTTCATCGACCGGATCAACCGTGATAACCCTACCCCGAATCTGGGAGTCATTGAGAGCACGAACCCCTGCGGGGAGCAGCCCCTCCTCCCCTACGAATCCTGCAATCTGGGTTCGCTCAATCTTTCAAGGATGGTCGGCAACGGGAAACC
>RCNB010002669.1_pt1 | contig 10875 bp, 9 predicted proteins | sample 2041321 | NCBI WGS metagenome assembly RCNB01 (sample SAMN09708232, study PRJNA481090) | Marine sediment metagenome, whole genome shotgun sequencing project.
GGCTTTCCCTGCTGATTGTCTGTCTGCGGTTACAACTGTGCCTGAAGGGGCTCCTGTCTGACCAAGAGCCATTGCTCTTTCATTCGTTGATGTTATCTGAGAATGATACTCGATCTTTTTCCCGATGAATGATGTATTCAACACAGAAGAAAGTACCTCGGATGAAGGAGTATCCGGTAGTGAAATCAATCTGTATCCCTTTTTTGTAGATGCAGTTATGTCAAAACCCATACTGCGAAGGTTTTGTATTCTCTTCCATACAGATGCTCTGCTGACATTGAGTTTCCCGGCGATTTCCTCGCCGGAGACAAAACCCTCTGAGCTTTTCAGCATTCTGACCACTGCAGCAGTAGATGGCACTTCAACCTCCATGAAAGATATTGTCTGAGCCGCCGAAAATGAAGCAATTATCGCTGATTGTCAACTAATTGAAGTGCAAGGTTTACAATTGCCATTAAGCAGAGCCACATTCCAATACTCTTAACCATGTTGTAATATGTGGTGAGCCGAAAGTTAGAAAAGTGCAACTCGAATGCAAAGCTCCAAACTCAAGCAGTGCAAAGTAATAGAACCTGTTTCGCAGGTGGTTGTCAGCTGTTGATTTTTCCTGCATAATCCGATATTGTAAGCATGGTGTTTTGGGTTACCGCACGGATGTTACCTGTTTATTCTATCCTCACTATTTTGTTGATGGGGAGCGCGTGTCCGTGCAGGCAAAAACTCCTTAACGAGGACGTCGTTTCAGGGTCTGGTTCGGATACCGGATGGTTTAATAATTTTTTGTATGACAATGATATGATAAGAATAGTATAGAAAAACAAACCAATATGTATTGTGTTTTCCGGCGGAATGGGGGCTCAAACAAGCCGGAATCAAAGACTGTGAAAGCAGCTGAGAAGTTAACAGTAATTACGGGAAGTCGATCATTATCATAAAATAAGAGTGGTTGATCTTGTATCGTTTCCGGAATTTGTTGTTTCGTACACTCATGACAAAGAGCTGAGGTAATTATGGCAGAAAATCTTGAAAAAGCCATCAGGGAAATTTGTGATCTTAACGGTAATGATCATACGCGGATGATGGATATTGTTCGCGAGGTTCAGCAGCGTTTTGGTCGTGTTTCCGGTGAGGCGATGGATGTTATCGCAGATGCGGTAAATTCACACCGGGTGGAAGTTGAGAGCGTTGTTTCGTTCTACTCCTTCCTTTCAGAAAAACAAAAGGGCAAATTTGTAATCCGTTTGTGCAACGATGTCATCGACAAGATGCACGGAGTGGATAATGTAGCCCAGGCATTCAGGGAAGAACTCGGCATCGATTTCGGAGAATCTACTCCCGATGGAAAGTTTACCCTTGAATGGACTGCATGTATAGGAATGTGTGATCAGGCACCGGCTGCGCTGGTAAATGACAAGATGATTACAAGACTCTCCAGTGATTCAGCAAGAGAAATAATCAAATCTCTCAAGGAAAATGGAGACGAGAACCGGCTTACACATCTACTTGGCGACGGTAATAATGCCAATCTTCTTGTAAAGTCTATGGTAAACAATAATATACGCGAAGAAGGACCGGTAATTTTCGCTAAACTTGAAGCCGGCAAAGCACTTCACAAAGCACTTGCAATGTCTGCAGTTGAAGTTATTAAAGACGTAAAGACTGCACGTCTTCGCGGTCGCGGTGGAGCCGGTTTCCCGACCGGTATGAAGTGGGAATTTACCCGCGCTGCTGAAGGTGACGAGAAAGTTGTTATCTGTAACGCCGATGAGGGTGAGCCCGGAACATTCAAGGATCGCGTTATTTTAACAGAGAGACCTGATCTCATGTTCGAGGGTATGACAATTGCCGGATACGCAATTGGCGCTCAGACAGGTGTTGTCTATCTCAGAGGTGAGTATGCTTATCTCAGAGCTTTCCTTGAGAGTGTTCTCGCAGACCGTAGAAACAACAATCTGCTTGGAAACAACATACTCGGAAAAGAAGGCTTCAACTACGATATCAGAATTCAGATGGGCGCAGGCGCATATATATGCGGAGAAGAAACTGCTCTTATCAGCTCATGCGAGGGACTCAGAGGTGATCCCAAAAATCGTCCTCCTTTCCCTGCACAGAAGGGCTATTTAGCCAAGCCTACTTCAGTGAATAATGTGGAAACATTCTGCTGTGTGGCTCAGATTCTTGACAAGGGTGCCGGCTGGTTTGCCGAAATGGGATCTACCGGATCCACTGGTACAAAGCTTCTCAGCATCTCCGGAGACTGCACAAGACCAGGAGTTTATGAGCTTCCCTTTGGTATAGTAGTAAGCGATATGCTTGAAAAGGCCGGCGCAGAGAATCCATATGCAGTTCAGGTAGGTGGACCTTCAGGACAGCTGATCGGTGAAGCGGATTTCCATAGGACAATCTGTTACGATGACGTTGCAACCGGTGGTTCTGTGATGATCTTCAACAAGGATCGTAACCCACTTGAGATTGCACACGAGTTCATGGAATTCTTCTGCGAAGAAAGCTGTGGCTACTGCACTCCATGCCGCGCAGGTAATGAGCTTATCAAAGAGCGTCTTGAAGTAATCATGAGGGGTGAAGGCACTCCTGAGGATCTCGACTATCTTGAGCAGTTGGGCAAGACTGTAATTGTTTCCAGTCGTTGTGGTCTGGGACAGACTTCTCCCAACCCTGTTCTTTCTTCATTGAAGAATTTCCGCGACGAGTACGAAAAGCTTGTTAAGGAAAACAAGGATGGTATGCAGCGCACCTTTGACATACACAAGGCACTTGCCACAGGTGAAGAACTTCAGGGACGCAAGTCCGTGATTTACGCTGACTAAGAAAGGATTCCAAAATGAGCGATAAAATAAAGTTCACCATTGATGGAGTCGAAATAGAGGCCACACCCGGTCAGACTGTCATGCAGGCCGCGGACGAAGCCGGAATCTATATTCCTCGTCTTTGTGCACACAAAGATCTGCTTCCCTTCGGTAGCTGCCGTGTTTGTACGGTTATGGTAAACGATCGACCTCAGTCAGCCTGTACACAACCCGTTTCAGCGGGAATGTCTGTTGATAGTGAAACTGAAGAGCTTAACCAGATCCGCGTAAACCTCATAGAAATGCTCTTTGTAGAGGGTAATCACTATTGTCCTTTCTGCGAGAAGAGCGGAAACTGTGAGCTTCAGGCTCTTGGTTACAGACTCGGTATGTTGGCTCCCAAGTATCCGTACATGTTTAACAAGCATGATGTAGATGCCAGTCATCCTGATATTTACATTGATCACAACCGTTGCATACTTTGTGCAAGGTGTGTCCGTTCCTCCAAGGAACTGGATGGAAAGAATGTTTTCCAGTTTGTCGGACGCGGAATCCACAAGAAAGTGGCTTTCAACTCAGACACTAATCTTGGTGCGACTGATGTTTCAGTAACAGACAAGGCCATTGAGAATTGCCCTGTTGGCGCCATTCTCAAGAAGGGTGTCGGCTTTGCCGTACCTATTGGAAAACGCAAGTATGACACCCAGCCGATCGGGTCTGATATTGAGGCTCGCAAAGCTGAAGCTAAGTAAGGATGAGGTTATAGATTATGGCAAAACCAAAAATAGCTACCGCATCACTTGCAGGATGCTTCGGTTGTCATATGTCCCTCCTGGACATAGATGATCGCATACTGACACTCATCGATCTGGTTGACTTTGATAAGTCACCGATTGACGACATCAAGAAGTTCACAGGTCGTTGCGCCATTGGTCTGATTGAAGGCGGATGCTGCAACGAGGAGAATGTTCACAATCTCCAGTATTTCCGTGAGAACTGTGACATTCTTATTTCAGTTGGCGAATGTGCGATAATGGGTGGAATTCCAGCCATGCGTAATACAATTCCCCTGAAAGAATGTCTTGATGAGGCTTATCGGAACGGGCCAACCGTGTATAATCCAAGTGGGAAGATTCCCGGGGACAAAGAGCTTCCGTTGATTTTGGATAAGGTCTATCCTTGCCACGAAGTGGTCAAGATGGACTACCATCTGCCAGGTTGTCCCCCGAGTGCAGATCTTTTGTGGCAGGCACTGGTCGCATTGCTTGAGAACAAGCCAATGGACCTGCCTTATGAAGTCATCAAGTATGATTGATATTAAGGAGGATCATCTTGGGTGTAACTAAGAAGATTGTTATAGAGCCGGTTACCAGAGTCGAAGGACATGGTAAAGTCACTATACTGCTCGACGAGAATGGACAGGTTACCAGAGCTCGTTTGCACATAGTAGAATTTCGTGGATTTGAACGCTTTATTCAGGGCCGCCCCTACTGGGAAGTCCCTGTCACAGTTCAACGTCTCTGCGGCATCTGCCCGGTGTCTCATCACCTTGCAGCCGCCAAGGCTATGGATGTTATCGTTGGTGCTGATAAGCTGACTCCCACTGCTGAAAAAATACGCCGTCTGATGCATTATGGTCAGACCTATCAGTCACATGCGCTTCACTTCTTCCATCTGGTATCTCCTGATGTACTCTTCGGCTTTGATGCCGATCCAGCGATCAGAAACGTTATCGGTGTGGCCAAGAAGTTCCCGGAACTTGCAGTTCAGGGCGTCATGATGCGCAAGTTCGGTCAGGAAATTATCAGGCTTACTGCTGGTAAGAAGATTCACGGTACCGGAGCAATCCCCGGTGGAGTCAATAAGAATCTCAGCATTGCTGAGCGCGATTTCCTTCTCAAGGATATTGATCAGCAGATAGCATGGTCTCGTGGTGCCCTCGAGATCGCGAAGAACTACACTGTTGAGAACCTTGGCGAACTCGCAGATTTCGGATCATTTGATTCAAACCATCTTTCTCTTATCAGAGAAGATGGAGCCATGGATCTCTATGATGGCGGAATCAGAATGATTGATTCAGAGGGTAACAAGGTTATTGATCACTTCAATTACCAGAACTACTCTGATATTATTGCAGAGGAAGTTAGAGACTGGTCTTACATGAAGTTCCCATTTGTCAAGGATATCGGAATAGACAAGGGCTGGTATCGTGTTGGACCTCTCGCCCGTGTGAATACAGCAGACTTCATCGATACTCCGGAAGCTGAAGCCGCACGCAAAGAGTTTATGGCTGTTACAGGTGGTAAGCCCAACAACATCACCATGGCCTATCACTGGGCCAGAATGATTGAAGTACTTCACTCTGCCGAGAAGATCAAAGATCTCCTTTTGGATGAAGATCTTCAGGGTGAAGACCTGGTTGTTAAGGGTGAACGTCGCTCCGAAGGTGTTGGCCTCATTGAGGCACCTCGCGGAACACTTTTCCACCACTATAAGGTGAATGAAGACGATCAGGTAACAATGTGTAACCTTATTGTTTCCACCACAAACAACAATGTACCAATGAACCTTGCTGTGGAAGGCGTTGCAAAGAAGTATCTCTCTGGTACAAAAATTACCGAGGGGCTTCTGAACCGCGTTGAAGTTGCGATCAGAGCTTACGACCCTTGTCTTTCCTGTGCAACTCATGCGCTCGGGAAAATGCCTCTTACCGTAAATGTAGTTGATCACGACGGTCAGATTGTTGATACGAAATCAACCTGATGACTGGATGCAGTAAAAAAGTTCTTGTTTTCGGATATGGAAACCCGGGCCGTCTTGACGACGGCCTGGGCCCCTTGTTCGCCGAGGAAATGGAAAAACTTCAACTGGACGGCGTTACGGTTGATTCGAATTATCAGCTTGCTGTCGAAGATGCTGCTGCAATTGCCGAACACGATTTTGTCGTGTTTGTTGATGCTGATGTATCAGGACCGGAGCCTTTCCATTTTGACCATGTGATTCCAAAGAGTCACATGAGCTTTTCTTCTCACAGCATAAGTGCTGACGCGTTGATGGCTATGGCGGCGGATCTGCTCTCAAGCAAGGCTGAAGCTTATATTCTTGGTATTAGAGGGTATGAGTTTAATGAGTTTGAAGAGCGGATATCTCCGAAGGCGAAAAAGAATCTTGATGAAGCACTTTCTTTTATGAAGCAAGCGCTTGAAGATTGCGATTTTGCAAAGTATGTGAGCCGGTTCGGAACACAAAACCGGTAAATGTAAATGCACCTTTAGAACCGTGCAGATCGAAATGAGGATAAGTTATGAAAGATGGAAAACACGTTATTCTGTGTGTCGATGACGACTCTGATATGCTTGATGCTATACAGATTCTTGTTGAGAGTCTGGGTCACACCGTTGTTTGTGCTTCCAGTGCTGAAGAGGGACTCAAGAAATTCAAGTCTGAAAGTCCTGACCTTATCATTGCAGATTTGATGATGGAAGAAGTCGATTCCGGTACCGGGCTTGCCAGAGATCTCAAGCTCGCTGGATGCAAAGTACCTGTTTATCTTCTTAGTTCTGTTGGCGATGCTCTCAGAAACAATGCGAACTACGCAGAGCTTTCTCTCACAGGAGTCTTCCAGAAGCCGATCCAACCGGATGTTCTTGCAAGAACTCTTAAGAAGGAGCTCGGAGCCTGACCGATAGCTTTATTCGCCTGACTGTTGATCTCAGCGGTATTCTGCAGGGAGTTGGATTTAGACCGACGATGGCCAGAATTATGGCTGCAGCGGGGTTAACCGGATGGGTCAGGAACCAGTCAGGAACAGTTCGTCTTGTTATCGATGGCTCACTTGACGCAGTAGATAGTTTTGTTAAAAGTTTACCTGAAGAACTCCCTCCCAAGGCTCGCCTGGAGGGAGTTCATGTCGTTAGCAGAATTGTAATTCAAAAAGCAGATGTTGCTCCTTCTTTCCGTATTCTCGAAAGTTCGGCCGGCGATTCAATGCGAATCTCAATTCCCGCCGATCTTGCCATGTGTGAAGACTGCAGGGCAGAAGTGTTTAACCCCGCTTCCAGATTTTACAGATACCCTTTTACAACCTGTACCAACTGCGGCCCCAGGTACACTGTAGTTGAATCGATGCCCTATGACAGAGAGAGAACAGCTCTGAAAGAATTCCCTCTCTGTACAGTGTGCTCTTCCGAGTATACTGATCCTTCCGACAGGCGGTTTCACGCCGAAAGCATTGCATGTCCTATTTGCGGTCCGGAACTTACACTTTGCGATTCAAAGGGGAAGACCCTGCAGGTGGAAGATCCTATAAAAGAAGCGAGAAGAGCAATTTCTCTTGGAGAGATTGTTGCTGTTCGAGGTCTCGGGGGGTTTCTTCTAACAGTTGATGCAGAAAACACAAGTGTCCTTGAGAAGCTTCGCCAGCGTAAAAACAGACCCGCTAAACCTTTTGCCGTTATGGCTCGGAATTTGAAAGTTTTACAGAAGCATTGTTTTGTATCTGAAGCAGAAAGTAATCTTCTCTCTTCTTCTGAAGCACCAATTGTTGTTTTAAGAACCAGACCTGAAAGCACATTACCATTTGATCTTCTTGCCCCCGGACTAAGCAATCTCGGTGTAATGCTTCCAACAACCCCTCTTCATGCATTGCTGGCTGAGAAAATGGATGACGATCCAACACATTCTTTCGATTTTTTAGTGATGACTAGTGGAAATCGCAGCGGTGAACCGATCTGCATTACAAACACAGAAGCATTTAACAGGCTGACCGGAATTGCTGACAGCTATCTCTGTCATAACCGAGGCATTAATCTGCGAAATGATGATTCTCTCGCTGTTGTAAATGATGATGTTGTTCAGCTGTGGAGAAGAGCCCGTGGATACGCTCCCGAGAGCATAAAACTGAAGAAATCTCTTAACAGAACCGTACTCGCAATGGGTGCGGAATTGAAGAATACCATTTGTCTTGGTTTTGATACCGAAGCGGTTCTTTCACCTCATATAGGCAATCTTGAAACTCCCGAAGCACTGGATGGTCTGGAGCTTGTCGCGAATAGATTTCCCGGATACTTTAGCAAAATTCCTGAAGTAATAGCTGTTGATCCACATCCTGATATGCATTCTTCGAGATTGGGTAGAAAGCTGGCTTCTGAGCTGGGTGTTCCGGTAATCGAAGTTCAACACCATTACGCTCACGGTATGTCTGTTATGGCCGAACACAACATTGAAGAAGCCGTTGCACTGGTTTTTGACGGCACCGGCCTTGGGCCCGACGGAACTATCTGGGGCGGCGAGATGTTGCACATTGGCAAAGATGGATGGAAAAGATTGGGAACCCTTGCACCCTCTGAACTGCTGGGTGGAGACTCCGCTGTGCAGAGACCTGCTCTTCAGCTGATAACTCGCTTCTGGCAGGCGGGGCTTGAAATTGATGAACGGTGGAGAAAACGTCTTGGGGTTACTGAGTACGAGCTCTCAATCTGGAAAATGCAGTATGACAGAAAACTTAACACATTTACCACTCACGCCGCCGGGCGTGTTTTTGATGCATTCTCTGTTGGACTGGGTATAAGCCCTTACAGGGTTAGCTACGAAGGCCAGGCTGCAATCTGGCTGGAAGACTATGCTCTAAGGTGTTCTTCAGGGCTTTTGCCGGAATTGGGCTATACAACCAGCGACAAAGACGGTTTGTTTGTAGTAGATTTGTCACCCCTGTTTCTTTCTCTTCATAGACAAATTCCCGGAAGAGAGGAAGCAAGTTCCTGGGCAGCGGCATTTCATAATGTTATGGTGAAGGCATCGCTTGAATTAATTGAATCCGCCTTATCAAGAACCCCGGATTTACCTGTGGTTCTTTCCGGTGGAGTGATGATGAACAGATTTTTTGTTTTACGCCTTGTTAGAGAATTGGAAAAAAGGCAGATAGAAGTTTATACACACAGCCTTGTTCCGCCCAATGATGGTGGAATATCGCTGGGACAGGTTTACGCAGTTTATGCAGCCGGAAGGGTCAAATAGTATGTGTCTTGCAGTACCTATGAAAGTAATAGAAATCAAGGAAAACGGTGCAGGAGTATGCGAGCTGGAAAATATTCGATATGATGTCGACCTTTCACTGATCGAAGCAACCGATGTAGATGATTTTGTGATAGTTCATGCCGGTTTTGCCATTGAGAAACTTGATATTGAAGAGGCAAATGAACGGCTGAAGCTTTTTAAGGATCTCGCAGAAGCTTACGCCGGTACGGAATAGATCTGATGAAATACATTGACGGTTTTCGGAATCATCTTGCAGCAAAAGCAATAACAGAAGATATCCATGATCTTGCAGCAGAATTAGCAGCAGGTGAGAGAGAAGCCAGAATCATGGAAGTCTGTGGAAGCCACACCATGTCAATCGCACGGTATGGTATCAGACAGATTCTTCCTGACAATGTCCGCCTGATAAGCGGTCCTGGTTGCCCAGTCTGTGTAACTGATGCAGCCTACATTGATGCTGCAATTACACTTTCTGAAAGAGGAGTACATGTAGCTACTTTTGGCGATATGCTGAAAGTACCCGGCAGCAAACGAACTCTTGCAGATGCACGTGGTGCAGGTGGGCATGTTCATGTTTGTTATTCTCCACTGGACGCTGTAAAACTTGCAGTAGAAAATCCTGAAGAAGAAATTGTATTTCTCGGCATCGGATTTGAAACGACAGTTCCCCCGGTTATTTCTATCATAAAAAAGGCTCAAACTGCAAATCTGAAAAACATCTCTGTACTGACAGCCTTCAAACTTGTTCCACCCGCCCTTGAAGCTCTTGCTGAAGACAAGGATGTTGCTGTTAACGGTTTCCTTCTTCCAGCACATGTATCTGCGATTATCGGTGCCGAAGCCTATCGAAGTTTTGTTGAGAAACACAAAATAGCATCGGTTATTGCAGGTTTTGAGCCCCTTGATATTCTTCTTGGAATCAAAGGGCTGCTTGAACAGCTGACAGAGAACCGTGTAGAACTGGTAAACCAGTATGCCCGGGTAGTTAAAAGTGGAGGCAATCGTATTGCACTTTCCCTTATTGAAGAGTTGCTTGAACCAGCTGATGCTTCCTGGAGGGGTATAGGGGTGATCCCTAAGAGTGGTCTTGCGCTCCGTGAAGGATTTGCAAGATATGATGCGGCGAAAAAATTTGAAGTCAGTACAGAGGGTGGAACTCCAGACTTGAGATGCCGTTGTGGTGATGTTCTCAGAGGAATGATCTTCCCGGATGAATGTCCTCTTTTCAACAAGGAATGTACACCTCTTTTTCCCGTTGGCCCCTGCATGGTAAGTTCAGAGGGAAGTTGTGCAGCATACTACAAGTATTCGAGGTGAATAAATTGGATGATGTTAAGAGAATTTTGCTTGGACATGGAGGCGGGGGAAAGCTGTCCCGCAACCTGATCGACAATGAAATAGTAACACGGTTTGCAGCAGATGGCCCTCTTGCCGGCCTTCCTGACGGTGCTTCGCTTCAGGTCGGCAGTGAAAACCTGGTCTTCTCCACAGACAGCTTTGTTGTCAGCCCTCTTGAATTTCCCGGTGGAGACATCGGTAAGCTCGCAGTTCACGGCACCGTTAATGACGTTTCAGTTTCCGGAGCTGTTCCCAAGTGGTTGTCTCTTGCTCTGATAATAGAAGAAGGGCTTGAAATTTCTCTGCTACAGAGGATCCTTGATTCAGTCAAAGAAGCTGCCGATGAAATAGGAGTTCAGATTGTTACCGGTGACACCAAAGTTGTTGCCCGTGGTCAGTGTGACCGGCTTTTCATTAACACGGCGGGCATAGGACGCAAAATAGAAAATTTAAATTTGGGAATCAACCGGATTCAACAGGGTGATGTTGTTATCACAAGCGGAACTCTCGGAGATCATGGAATGGCCATTATGGCTGCCCGCGAGAAACTTACGCTGAACAACGACCTCAAGAGCGATACGGGTTCTGTACACAGGCTTGTGGCGGCAGCTGCGAAGTGGCCTGAGGGTATTAAGTTCATGCGCGACCCGACCCGTGGGGGAATAGCATCAGTTCTCGGTGAAATTGTAGAAGA
>RCNB010002670.1_pt1 | contig 10870 bp, 15 predicted proteins | sample 2041321 | NCBI WGS metagenome assembly RCNB01 (sample SAMN09708232, study PRJNA481090) | Marine sediment metagenome, whole genome shotgun sequencing project.
TACTTTCTCATTAGAGGTTGCAATATTCATTCTCATAAATAATGCACCTTCACGTCCAAACCAATGTTCTGCGTTAAGTCCAATTCCAGAGTTTTCTGTTAAATGATTGAACATTTCTTTAGTGTCTTTATAAACCTTTCTAAAATCTAGCCAAACTTGATAAGTTCCTTCGGGTTTTATAAGTTCAATTTTTAAATTTTCTAATTCTGTTTCTATGCTTTTAATATTTTTATCAATCGTTTTTATGACTTTTCTTAACCAAGATTGTTCTTGGTTAAAGCCCTTTTACATAATCAAAAACAATTCTTTTGAACGTTTTGAAATCATTCGTGAAAGTGTCCATTTTCGAAAAAATATGACTATGCTTTTCTATAAAGTCACCATCAGGCAATCCTTTTTTACTTTGCTCAATTCTCGATAATAACTGCTCGTACTCTGCGATACTATCTTCTAAATCTTCAAACAAGTCCTTGTGGATTTTGTCTTGATTTCTCACCATTTTTTCATAATCCGGATTGGTATTTTCTGAACTTCTTTCTTCTTTAATAAGTTGTCAAAGAACTTTACTTCGTCTTTCCAGAAAGCAATGGTCTCCAACCATTCTCCGCTTTCAAAATGTAAAACGTCTAGTCCTGCACCTAATAAAAATTGAACTTTTGGGTTTGATATTGTTATTTTCATGATTTTATGTTTTATAATAATTCTTGTAATTCATTTAATAACAAAGAATTTGTTAATGATTTGGGTATCTATTGAATAGACTCACGTGAAGGGCTTTTTTAGCATCTTTTAAAAGTTGCTCAACTTCTTCAAGTGTATTATTTCTTATTTGAGCAATTTCTTCTAGCTCTAGCTGTTCGTTTGTAAACAACTCAAAAACATTACGCATTGCCAAAGGCAAATTATGTAAAACCAACGCTATGTGATGTTGAATTTCCTCAGTACTTATATCTTTATCAATTTTTTCAATTAAAGCCTTTTCATTATCTTCTATAAATACGTGGTTTAAGGTGTAGTCATTATGGTTGTAGGACATATCATCCAATTCTTCAATCATCAATAAATCTCCGCCACCGTCTGTGCTGAATTTTTCCTGCATTTCATCCCACTCAGGTTTAGAATAATCATCAATATTCTTAAAGAAAAATTCGTCAAACTCTTCTTCTACAATGGCATCTTCCAACAAGTCATTGGTCTTTTTAAATAACCAGAGATAAAAATATTTTTCATTCTCAACGTCTTCAATGTTGTCATAGATTTCAATAAAGAGTTGGTCGATAAAGTCATCCGCTTTATATTTCCCTTTAGAGAAGTGCCCTTTTTTTATCGTCGTATTCAATTGTCCATTGACATACTTTCGTATTTCGGGTATTATCTTCAATACGAATACATTAAAAGAAGCTTGATTACCTTCTTTTTTTAATTGGATGAGATTGGGAAATGTATTGGTCACTAATACACGGAACTCCTTTTTATTTTGATAATAAGAAACATTGGTTTGCATAATACATGTATTTAAATATGTTAGGTATAAAGATGCAAATTTGACCTCTGAAATAAAATGACATAGATCAGTCAATAAAAACATACTACGCTGATCTGTATCATTTTATACCCTGTTTGTGCAAAGTGCATTTGTTAAAACTTATGTTAATATAAATGGAAAACGATTTCAATATACCAAATGTATTCATTACTGGACATCATGCTTATTTAAGTGAAGAAGCATTGACCAATACTTCAGAGGCTACAAATTATAATTTGGACTCTTGGAGAGGAAATAAAGACACCGAAAACGAATTGGCCAAATTGATAGATGCATAATTTTTTATTGATAATAACCGTAAATATCCTTTAGATTTATCAATTGTCCATTACCATTCTTAGCCTTCAAGTTATATCTTATATTTATTTTTGTATTAATTGGGGCATGGTAATAAATAACCCATGCATCTGCTTCTTTAGTGCCAATGCAACCATTGGAATAAGCTTTGCCCAATGTGACAGGGTTAGTGGTTGGGTGGATTAATTGTCCGTTCCTAATTCCGTTTATTTCTGTTTCAATAAAGGGAATTTGAGGCAGTCTTGTTACTTTGTCATCGTCTCTTCTTGTTACATAATATTGTTGGTTGTTTACTGGATTTACATATTTTGGATTACGAACATGATTCACAATACGACCTTCTCCTGTTTCGGTCTTCAAGTCTTGAATTCTACCTGACATTTCAAAATATTTTTTTTCATTTCTACCTACTCGCACAGGAAATTCATAATGCATCACTGAGTCTTCATAAATTCGAATTTTAAATTCGGGTATATTAATGTCGATAACAGTTTTATTTAGTGAATTAATAATTTTTTTAGCAGACACTGAATCAGGAATAATTAATTTTCTTCCCTTAGTTAATATTGTCATTTTTTTCTGATTATAAACAAAAGAATCCTTCGCTTTCCTTCTGTAGTAATCAGTATTTTGTAGAGTGTCAATAATCCAAGAATTTGCCCTTACTAAAATATGTTCTGATAGCTTGTATGTCGTTAATGAATCATATTGCTTTACAAGAGAATCCATATATTGAAAATAAGTTTCAACAGTAACATCCTTTTTAATAGTAATATAGCTTGTTGTGCTGTAGGCAGTTAAAGCTTTGTTGTTTTTCAGACTTTGTGAAATCATAGAAAGATATTCTGTTTTCGGACAACAAAGCTTTAACAATACCAAAAAGACAATTAATACTAAACTTTTTTGATTCAACTCTAAAAGCATTTTGTTTTCTTAAATACTAATTTTTCAATATTTCTTTCAAAACTTCATCTTTGCCTAATTTTTTTGTGCAAAAAAACCAATCTTCACACTCTAACCCATCACTATTGGTCATGCGTTCTTCTGCTACGCCACAAGAACCTGCAGGAGAAATTATGACATCGTCCCCAGGATTCCAATCTGCTGGAGTGGCTATTGAAAATTTATCGGATGCTTGCATGGCAACTAGAGCTCTGTAAATCTCGTCAAAATTTCTACCCAAGCTCAAAGGATAGTAAATTATGGCTCTTATCATTCCATTAGGGTCAATAAAGAACACTGCTCTAACAGCTTGGGTTTTACTTTCCCCAGGTTGGATCATGCCATATTTTTTAGCAACTTCCATAGTAATATCTTCTATCAAAGGAAACTTAACCTCAATATTCTTCATACCATTAAATTCAATTTTATCTTTAATGGTTCTCAACCATGCAATATGACTATATAGCCCATCTATAGATAATCCAACCAATTTACAATTAGCTTTTGCAAATTTTTCTTCGAGATGTGCAAAAGTTATAAACTCAGAGGTGCAAACTGGTGTAAAATCTGCTGGATGACTAAATAAAATTACCCATTCGCCAGCATAATCTGAAGGAAAATTAATATTTCCTTGTGTTGTTACGGCTTTAAATTCTGGTGCTTTATCCCCAATTCTAGGCATAGAAACCATTTTTTCTTGTTCTTGTAATATTTCCATTTTTATTATTATTTGGTTTACTAAATCATGTTTTCAAAAACATTCCTGTATCTAGTAAAATTGTTATTAATTTAAGTTATTGATTGCTTCTACATTTAAAGGAAGTTTCATTTTAATTAATACTCCTTTTGTCAATTTGCCTTTATTCATTGTGCTATTCTCTAAGTTAAAAATATACCTAAAAGCTCATTTTCAAAATGATATTAATCATTTTAAATGTGGCTATGTCGCTTTATATTTGGGTAAGTGATAAATGCATAATATGCTTAAATCCAGTAAAATAGAATCTTTTTTTATAGAGATTGGTGAGCTTACGTATTTTGCTCGTCGGTTTTTTAAAGAGATTTTCACAAAACCTTTTGAGTTTAAAGAGCTTTTGAGGCAATGCTATAGTATAGGCAACCGCTCTATTTTGTTAGTTGGTGTTACAGGTTTCATTATCGGTTTGGTAATCACACTGCAAACACGGCCTACTTTGGAAGAATTTGGGGCTGAATCCTGGATGCCGTCCATGGTAAGTATTTCTATAATAAGGGAAATTGGCCCTGTGATTATAGCATTGACTTTTGCGGGTCGTATAGCTTCTGGAATTGGAGCCGAATTGGGTTCCATGCGCGTTACAGAGCAAATTGATGCTATGGAAGTTTCAGGGACAAACCCCTTTAAATATTTAGTGGTGACAAGGGTTTTGGCTGCAACGTTAATGCTTCCTATTTTGGTGATTTTAGGTGATGCCATTGCGCTTTATGGATCATTCATTATTGAAAGTTTAAAAGGTGACGTCTCTTTCCTTTTGTATTTCAATAAAGTGTTTAATGCATTGGAGTTTGGAGATCTTATTCCTGCTACTATTAAAACTTATTTTTTTGGTTTTGCCATTGGACTGGTTGGGTGCTTTAAAGGCTATTATTGTAAAAAGGGTACTGTTGGTGTTGGATTGGCAGCAAATTCAGCAGTTGTATTTTCATCTATGCTATTGTTTATCATTGATTTTATAACCGTTTTTGTAACAGACATATTTTTTGAACTTTAAAAATGAACCCATCACAAAACATACAAGGAAACGTTGAGGTATTAAAACCTAAAAAACTAATGCTTCAAATTATTGATTTAAAGAAAAAATTTGGAGACAATCATGTGCTAAACGGATTTAATCTGGAACTTTTTGAAGGAGAAAATCTTGTCATCATGGGGAAATCTGGTTCTGGAAAATCTGTGATGATTAAGTGTTTGGTTGGTTTAATGGAAGCCGACTCTGGAAACATTAAAATCATGGACAATGACATTACAACCTTAAGCCGAGCGAAACTTGATGAATTGCGTACAGAAATTGGGTTCCTGTTTCAAGGTAGTGCCTTATATGATTCCATGACCGTTAGGGAAAATTTAGAGTTCCCGTTACGACGTCATAAACACAAATTTGGAACCATAAAAGACACCACACAACTGGTCATTAAGGCACTAGAAAGTGTTGGTTTAGAAAGCGCAATAGATTTAATGCCTGCAGAATTGTCTGGAGGGATGAAACGTCGCGTTGCATTGGCAAGGACGTTGATATTAAAACCTAAAATCATTTTATATGATGAACCTACAAGTGGATTGGACCCCATAACCGCAAAAGAAATCATTGAGCTTATGCGTCGTGTACAGAAACAATATAAAACATCGTCACTAATCATTACACATGATGTAGATTGTGCACGTGTTGTCTCTGAGCGCATGATCTTGTTGGTGGATGGCGTTAATTATGTTGGAGGGACTTTTGCAGAATTGGCAGCATCAAAAGATGAAAAGGTAAAAGCATTTTTTAAGCAATAAAAAATTAGTAATCATGAGAAAAACAACAAGCGAAAAGCTAAAATTAGGTGTCTTTGTTATTATTAGCCTACTCATTTTTGTAGTTGCTATTTACTTAATTGGACAGCGGCAAAATATATTTGCAAAAACATTTTCCATAAGTGCTAATTTTAATAATGTCAATGGTTTGATCCAAGGCAACAATGTACGTTACTCTGGTATTAATGTTGGTACGGTCAAAACAATTTCAATGGTAAATGATTCCACAATAAATGTTGTCATGTTTATTGAAGAAAAAATGGTAAACCATATTAAAAAAGATGCCATAGCCACTATAGGTACAGATGGTTTAGTAGGAAACATGATTGTAAATATTATTCCTGGCCAAGGCAAGGATGGAGGTATTTCTCCTGGAGATACCATAGAATCATATACAAAAATTGGAACTGCAGATATGTTGAACACTTTGAGCGTTACTAATGAAAATGCTGCTTTGTTAACCGCTAAGTTGCTTAGCATCGCTGATGCAATGGCAGATAGCAAAGGAACTTTTGGTATGCTCATAAACGATACCATTGTATCTGCAAATCTCAAACAAACGGTCAATCAGTTACATATTATGAGTGTAGAAGCTTCAAAAGCAATGAAAGAGTTGAACAGTATTGTGTCTTCCATAAACTTTAATGAAAGTATTGCCGGAACTTTATTGAACGACACCATTCAGGCTCAAAAAATGAAAAACATCATTAGTAACCTTAATGATTCCAGTAAAGACATTAAAAGTGTCATTACTAATTTGAATGAAACCGTTGCCAATGTAAAAGATGGTGATGGCGCTTTAAATTACCTCTCAAATAATGCTGAATTTGTTAAAACTCTTGAGGAAACCATAAAGAACATAAATGAAGGCACTGATAAATTCAACCAGAATATGGAGGCTTTAAAGCATAACTTCTTGACGAAAGGTTATTTTAGAAAACTGGAAAGACAAGAGAAAAAGGAACTCAAGAATGAGAATAAACAAAAGGAAGAGTTATGAAAATAGATGCTTTGTCGTTCTAAATTAAAACATTGAAAGCACCTAAAAACTAAATTTGTGGTTATCAATCTTTGTACTTGATTTATATCATTTCCCAATTGAACAGTAACCTGTGTTTTCAGTATTAATTATTAAAAACAAATATTATGGGAGTATTAAAAGTTGTCGAAATATTGGGAAACTCTACCGTTAGTTTTGAAGATGCTATTAGATATGTAGTTAATGAGGCCTCTAAAACTATAAAAAGCATTAAGTCAGTGTATGTAAAAGATATGCAAGTAACAGTAAATAATAACGAAATTGAAGAATATCGGGTTACCGCTAAAGTGTGCTTTGGGATAATACCAGATTAAGTATTTATTGACCGAACCAATATTGATAAAGCCCTGATTTAATTTAAATCAGGGCTTTATTTTTGTTAAAAAACAATTGTGCTAGAAACCTATGCATATTCTGGATAATAATCTACTCTAAGGTTGTTCTCAACTTTAGTAACCCCAGGTGCAAAAAAAGCAGCTTTACGAGCTTCTTCTTTCTCTGTAAGAGAATGCACTGTACCATTTAATGTAACGGTGTGGCCATCTATGTTAACCTTGATGTTTTTAGCTTCAAGTTCCGCAGATCTTTCAAAAGCTTTGGTAATTCTGTTTTTAATTTCAAATGGTTTAACAGCATTTTTTAAAGTAATACTATTGATTACCCCTTTTACGCCAAGTAAATCTTCAACAGCTCGTTTAGCAGCATTTTTTTGGTAAGACCACTTTACTTCACCGCTTAAATATACCCATGCATCTTCAACTTTGATATTGATTTTTTTATCTGGTACTGAAGAGTTCCATTTAAAAGCGTCAACAGTAGCTTTTGCTATTTCTGTGTCATTTTTACCCTTCTCAGAAGTATATTTAACTTCAATATCTTCAGCAACAGCTTTAACTCCATACACACCTTTAGCAGCTTTTTCTGCCGCTAATTTTTTTGCGTAAGTATCCACAACACCAGTAAGTGTCACAATACCATTTTCAACAATAACTCCAATTTCAGTTTCAGTAATGTTTGGTTGCCATTTTAGTTCGGCTAGAACATCATTTCTAATTTTTACATCTGTTTTCATGATATAAATATTTTAATTAAACAATAATTAATCTTTTGATTAATTCCTGTTAAAAATACATTAGTACATTAAAGTTCAAAATGATATCCATCAGCAAGGGAAATTTTTTAACAACATTTTTTTTAAAATTAAGTGGATTAAACGCTGCACAATTTTTTACATTCTATTTAATCTAAATATTTCAATTGTAGATTTTTTTTATAATTGTACTCTAAGTTGATTATTTCAAGATTTAACCAATTAAAATCGGCTGTTTTTGTTTCCATGTAACATTACCCTTTTTTTGGAGTTTAAGTTTGCTTTAGCTGATATCAATCATTGTTTTTCTGAACATTTGTATTAATCTTTATAGTCAATCAAAATCTAGTTATTATGGAAAATAATGATAATGTTCAATTTATAGACAAAGTAGTTGAAGCGCTAAGAAAAGGAGCAACTGAGATAGAAGAACTTCAAGTAAAAGCGGCTTTGGGAAAAGCTGAAGCGATGGATAAATATGAAGAAAACAAAAAAAAGTTCAATTTATTTATGCACGATAGCAAGTTTAAAATAAAAGCTGGAAAAGAAAAAATAGACGATATCAACACTAAATTTGATGAGCTTCGTGTTCAATTAGCTTTAGGAAAGGCAGAAACATTAGAGGCTTATAGAGCGCAAAAAAAGCAATTGTTTTTTACGCTTCATGAAATTGAAATAAAAATCAAGACCAATGAAAAGCTAAAAAACATGTATGCTTTTGTGTTGATTGAAATTGAGAAATTCAAGGTTCTTCTTCAGGTTTTGGAGCAAAAGTTTGATAAAAACAGGGAAGAGGCCAGTGAATCTTTCAAAAAGGGGAAAATTGAGTTCAATCAATTCATTGACAAACTAAAATCAAAATACTCTAAAAAAGAAGAGGAAACCAAATGGGAACATTTTCAAAATGAAATATCTGATGCATTTAGCCATTTTAAGCAAGCTTTTGTTAATTAAGTAAAAGCTAAGAAAGTTGAAAATAAATATCTTGAGTAACAACCTAAGCTATTTATTTTCAACTCATCTAATAATCATAATCCCCTTTTCTAATATTCTTCATCATTCCCCATGCAAGAATTGTGGCTATAATCAAACCGACAATACCAAAAACTGAGATTTCACCCCAAAAAGGTTTTATATCGTTGATGATAAATAGAGAAGAACCTATTATAAGGGCTACAACAATAAAGCTAGTAACAAGTTGCTTTGTTACCCTCTGAATGGTATGTACCATGGGATCTATACCTTGATGTGTCAAGTCAACTTTTATTTGGCCACTGTTTATTTTTCGGATTGCATTTTTTAGATCATTGGGAAACTCCTCCATATAATTGTTTAATTCGTAAATTGAATTAGCTGCTTTTTTTGCCATTAACAATGGGTTATATTTCTTTGACACACTTTTAGATAGATAAGGGCGTGCTATTTCAAATTGTTCTAAATGAGGATCTAGTTTTTCTATAACACCTTCAATGGTAACCAAAGATCTTGCAAAAAGATAAAAATGGGTAGGCACTTTTAATCCATGTGCAATAATGATGTCCTTTAGTTCTAACAACACTGTACTCATTTCGTTTTCATGAACGGATCTAACATAGTACTTCTCAACAAATTCATTAACATCATACTCCAAACTCCTCATGTCTTTTATAGCTGGGTTATTAGATAGCTTTTGCAATATTTTTATGATTTTAGTGACATCTTTTTTGATTATAGCAAGAAACAATTGGCCAAATATTTCAATATCCCTTGGTAAGATACTGCCCATCATTCCAAAGTCTAAGTAACATATATGCTCATTTGGAAGTACCAATAAATTGCCAGGGTGCGGATCTGCATGAAAAAAGCCATACTCAAAGATCTGTTTGAAATAGCTTATTGCTAACCTTTTGGCAATAAGCTTTGTGTCCATCCCTTTTGCTTTTAGCCTCTCTATTTGGTCTATTTTAGTTCCGGATATAAACTCCATAGCTAGAACTTTGGATGTGGTAAATTTTTGATACACATTGGGACCATTGGCAAATTGATCGAAAGCATCATCTTGTGCGAGGTTATTATAAAAACGCTGTATATTAATAGATTCGTGTATAAAATCAAGTTCTTTTAATATTGAATCTTCAAAATTTTTAACCAAGCCAATAGGGTCAAAACTTTTTAACGAAGGGATGCGCCTTTCAAGAACATCTGCAATGCCGTACATCACTTTTATGTCTTCTAAAATTATGTTTTGAATACCAGGGCGCTGAATTTTTAAGGCCACTCGTTTACCAGAGTGTAGGGTGACTTTATGCACATCGGCCATTGATGCTGAAGCAAAAGGTTTTGGGTCGAACCAAGCAAATAAATTTTCAACTGAATCTTTTAATTCGGTTTCCACGACTACCTTCGCCATGTTGTCATGCATAGGTGGTACTTTGTCTTGTAGTTTTTCTAGTTCAAAGACCAAATCAAACGGAACTAAGTCTGGACGGTTGCTTAAAATCTGTCCGAACTTAATAAATGTGGGTCCCAACTCTTCGCATACCAAGCGCATTTTTTCCCACTTTGTATATTTAATGGCATGTTCCCGTGAAGATTTGGGTATGAGTTTGCGAAGAAAGGAATAGCGTTTTTCTTCTTCTAAATAATATACCAAGTCTTCAAAACCGTATTGCAATAGAACTTTTAAAATTTGATTGTAGCGAACGGCCGATTTATACTTTAGTCTAATACCAGATAGAATTCCCATCTTATTTTTTTGTTTCCAATTTATTTAATCGTGCCTCCAATAAAGCCATTGCCATATCAGATTGTTCAAGTTTTTCATTGAGTACTTTAATTTCATCTAAATGGGCAATATTAACTTTTTTATAGAACTCGATTACCAATTCATCAACCTTGTGTTCAAGTTCTTCTTTAAATTGGCTCGTTTTCAAGATTATTTTATCGATTAATTCCAATTCATTACCATCATCGTCAAGTTGAGTTTCAGAAACTACTTTGTTTAGGCTGGCTTTTCCCTTATCAGACATCTTTTTTATTCTATCCATGAGCTCTGTGTCCTTTGCATACAAATAGAGACCAGAGGATAATGTTAGTAGTTCTAATATTGTTTTGGCTTTCATTTGATTGAGTATTTGGGTTATATGTAAATAAATATATTATTTATAAATGGATTGTAAAATGACTTAAATCATTTACAGTTAGGATGTTTTAAATTAATTTAGGATATAATTAATAGAGCGACTATTATTAAAATAAATATTATGAAAACAACTTCTATTACATCAATAATGACAAAAAATGTTGTTTGTGTTACTCATCAACAAAAGATTATAGATGTTAAGCATATTTATGAAAAAAAGGATTTTCATCATCATATACCTGTAGTAGATAATGAAAAATTAGTTGGGATTATAAGTTTGG
>RCNB010002671.1_pt1 | contig 10870 bp, 10 predicted proteins | sample 2041321 | NCBI WGS metagenome assembly RCNB01 (sample SAMN09708232, study PRJNA481090) | Marine sediment metagenome, whole genome shotgun sequencing project.
TGAGATTCCGAACACGATGTGGGGTTCGAAGGGCGCACTATTTCGCTTGGATCGAGTTTCGTGAAAATCCATCCATATCCGCCGCGTTGCACTGATGGACATACCTCAGTCATAGGGTCTGGCGGTAGGGGTGAGTTAGGCATATTATTATGCTCGGAAGGGAAATCTTGGATAAAGTAGTGCGATTCTTGCCGATTTTTACCCCAGACCTTGACACTATTCAATTCATATGAGACTTCCACAAGACCATCGCATCTGATGTTGTCCAGATCAGCAACAGTTCCGTCCCAAGACAATCCGTACCAGTCTATCTGACCCCAAACTGTATATTTCAGGTTTGTTCTTGCCTCCAATGCCAATGCTGTCCCCAAAATATCTTCTCTCTTGACGGCACTGCCCTTTACATCGCCGATGTTCGTACATGCACCAAGGTACTCTCCTTCGGACTTGAAAGAGGATAGTGTATTGGATTTTCTGGATATGGGGTATCTATCCGCTCACCCCTCCATTCTCCATCTGTTCTAACATCTATAGGTATTTGAATACCGTTAGATAAATTATTTAGCAGATTCCATGCCTCTTGAACCGTTATATCAATATAACCATCTGACGAAACAGATATAACCTTACCTTCATCGTCATTTTTTATGATTCTTATTGCATTTACAGCCGATCCAAATGATAATCCTAACATCAAGATCATGATTCCAAAAACTAGATATTTTTTAACCAAGTTGTTTCGCATTTCGATATTCTCCTTAAACTGATATAATAATATAATAATATTACTCATCAATATAAATATTTTGCCTGATTAATATTTGGGGGTTGATGGCAAAAGAACAAATATCAGGGATATCCTCCAATTTTGAGAGATGGATCTCCGAATAGAACCCACTGCTGCACTGTTTTGCAGTCTATTTGACTACTCATGCCAGGATAGACTTTCAGATATTCTGTAACTGCATATCCCCAAGTTTCACCAAGAATATCGATATTTTCTTCTCCATATGCCTTAAAAAACAATGTCTCTATATATCCACCGAACGCCTCGACACAATCAGGATCATCAACACCATCACCATCTAAATCGCCATAGTCTCCGGTTTTTCCATATCCAATTCCAGTATTACCAATAGTTGAAATGGTTCCACCATTTGATACCCTGGTTAAAAACCAACAGAAACATTCGGGAGTTGGAAAACCACAATTACCCGCCCATCTTTTTAAGAAGTCAATATCAAATTTTTCTCCTATTTTGTTAAGGTAAAGATCAATAAAACTTAAAGCTGTAACATTGAATTGACTTCCGTGGCAACTACCAACCACACACACTGGGAGTTTATCACCGTTAGAAAGTCCGGGTGTTGAAAACCACATAAATTTATCTGTTTTAGACTCATGATTTGGATAGTATGTATACCAAAGTTCTGGGCTTCCATGTCCAGCAAAATGCAAGAACCCACAACCTTCGGACACCGTTTCAACAATATTATCTGGTTCTGGAACAAGACCACCAATATCTTTGTTTGATACCCACAGTTTTGTAGATTCGAAATCATCCATGTAATCAAGGGCTTTTTGAGTTTCTACTTCACCCTCATAAATACCGTCGCTAGTTTCGAAGGTATCGCCACCAACTAAAACCATTTTATTGAACCAAGAAGGATCACAAACTGAACTCTCGTAGTTTATAATCTTATCAACCATTGTTTTAACTTCTTTTGTGTTTCTGCATGGCAACCTGCCAACATAGATATCGGGACAAAGATCTAAGTAATCTCTAGGATTTCCAAGTCTCCAATTGGCGAAGACGCCATCATCGTTGGAATCCCAACTTGAAAAGTTTCCTTCTCCGTCATATATATCAGCATAGTAAAGATCACTGATGAATCCAGGATCATTAGTCCCTCCCATCTCCTTATTATTAGTATATCGTACGGGAACCAACCAATCTTCGCTGCCATGATTACGATCATCCTTTCTTTCAGCATAGATCAATGAGTTTAACCCACCCACAAGCAGAATATATCTGGTGCCAAAATTATCAAAAGCATCCTTAATGAAATACTTAATCTGCTCAGGTTTATCCACACCAGTGTATTCAGCAAATATATCTTCAGTTGTCTTAAGAATTGTATCTACACCGAAACTGATCTTATGATTTACCAATGATTGAAGTTCTGGTGAAAACTGTTCAGGTGCAATAATCGCTAAATCATATTCATCAGGATATGATAATGGAATTATCGGTTCTTCATAGATCACATTAATATCAACATCTTTACTGTAATAAATTAGATTTTTAGCAGGAGAATATCTGACTGGATAACATTGCACTGAAAGGTAAATAACGTGGTCTTCTCCATTTAAACCTGCTACAGTATTATAACTATAACTACTGTATGGATATAATTCGCTACTGGAATACACTTTTGCATCCTTTACAGCTTCTGATTCAATCATAGCCCCATCAATCATTGGAATCGGTTTCAGAGCAGGTTGCACTTCTTTTGTAAGTGTATATTCTCTTGATTCGGAAAAACTCACATCAACGCATTTAATTTTTGACCCAAATGGAAATATGAACACTCTTGTAATCACTGGTAACATAGGTTTACCTGAATGTATTAAAGTAGATGTTGACTCCATTAGATTCACTGTCATGTAGCTACCCATCTCTTTGAAAATGGGTTCTGAAATAACAATTGATTCGTTCTCAATTTTCATATCATAAATTGGTTTATCAATTATTGCAACTGCTCCAAATCCACTTAGAATTAGAATTCCTATTACGAATAATGGCAATATTCTTTTCATATTTTTACCCCCGGAATAAAATACTATGTACATATTGGTATATAAATCTTAACAATAAATTTGTTTTCAACTGTAATAGAACCAGTTCTTTTCCAGTTTTTCATTTTTCAGTTAAAAAAGATTTTACCACCTAATTAATAATTATTAAGATGGATTCAGCGGACAATAAGACTAAATATTAATATTTTATCATTTATCTTTACAGTGGAGCTAAACAAATGACTTCAAAAACCGTTAAATGCCCTAAATGCAAAAATGAAATAGCAATTACAGGTGAATCTGGAGAAAAGGTCAAGATCTTTTGTCCAAAGTGCAACTCAAAAGGTGTTTTTACTTTTCCCATAGAGAATGCAGAAATAGAAACAAAAACTGATTCTTTTATGATAGAAGTAAGCAATCTTACAAAAAAATTCAATAACCTAAAAGCAGTAGATGATGTCTCATTCAATGTTGGATCTGGAGAAATTCTTGGTTTTCTAGGGCCTAATGGGGCAGGAAAAACAACAACAATTAAAGCAATGCTTGGTTTAATTCATGCCGATTCAGGCGAAATAAGAATCGGCGGATTTGATATTAAAAAGAGAGGTAATGAAGCAAAGAAACATGTTGGATATCTCCCAGAAAAAGTGGCATTTTATGATAATCTAACTGCACTGCAAAATCTTAATTTTTATGCTGAAATGAAAAATATCTCTAAGGAAGAATGCGAACCATTAATTGAAGAATTTGGATTGATTGATTCTATCAACAAAAAAGTTGGTAATTTCTCAAAAGGAATGAATCAAAGACTTGGAATGGCTCGTGCAGTTCTTGGAAACCCACCTATTCTAATTTTAGACGAACCAACTGGTGGGTTAGACCCTAGAGGAGTGATATTTATTAGGGATAGAATACGAGAAATGAGAAACAAAGGTACAACAATTTTTGTATCATCTCACATCTTAAGTGAAATCCAAGAGATATGTGATCGTGTGGGAATCATAAATAACGGTATTTTAGTGGCAAAAGACACCGTGTCTGAACTTAGTAAAAAAATGAATCTAAAACCTAAGATAACTGTTGAATTAGAAAAAATTTCAGATTCAGTTGCAGAATCTGTTAAAAAGGTAAAAGGTGTAGATAAAGTTGAGATAATTGGAAGAAGCATGGATGTGGTTTGTGATTCAAAGACAAAGGCAAAGGTAATATTAGCTATTGCTACTGCTGGTGGTGATATTGTAAATCTGTATACAAAAGAACCCTCTCTTGAGGAAGTTTTTATGAGATTTACGGAGGGGAAAAAATGATTTTAAACAGTATCTTTGGCATTGCAAAAAAGGAGATACTTGATAATGTCAGAAATAAATGGATAATTATTCTTACAATAATTTTCGCGTCTTTAGCGTTAGTGGTTTCATATTTCGGATCTATCTTTAGTCAGGGTTGGCAAGATTTTGGAGTTACAATTGGTGGGATGATGAGTCTCGTCCAATTTTTAATACCGATAATTGGATTAATGTTAGGATATGCTGCTATAATTGGAGAGATTGAAAAAGGTTCTATGAGCTCACTTCTTTCACTGCCTATCAATAGATTAGAGATACTTATGGGTAAGTTTCTAGGATTGGGTGGTGTACTTTCATTTACGACCCTTATCGGTTTCGGAGTAGCAGGTATTGTAATAGCTGCCAATGTATCGAATGTAAACTATTCAGATTATCTGATCTTTATCGGATCCACTATTCTTCTTGGCTTGATGTTTGTAAGTCTAGCACTATTTTTTTCAACTCTTTTCAAAAAACGATCTACCTCAATGGGTGGAGCAATTCTTTTGTGGTTTCTTTTTAACATGATCCTGCCACTTGTTTTTGTTGGAATAATGATTGCAAGCACTAGTCTTGAGAAAATTACTTCTGGATCATTCCCTGAATGGTACTATATATTAGAACTAATTAATCCATTATCAGTTTATTCTGCTTTGATATCACTAAATGTCGGTCCTGTGTCAACTATGCAAGGGGCTATCTCTATTTCTTATCCTTCATTTTATTCCAGTGGTCTAATGATATTAATATTAATCATATGGATAGTGTCATTTTTACTCTTAGCTTTTTGGAGGTTTAATAAGAGCGACATCTAAACTTTTTAATATTGAATCTTCAAGCTTGTTTAACTTTCCAAACAACTTATCATCATATTCAAAATCAAAATCGTAAATAATATCCTTTAAAATTAGCGGTTCAGCAGGAGCCAAACCAAAATCCACTTTTTTTTTAGGTCTCTCTAAAGCTTCTATGATATCCCTCTTTACAATCTTTCCTTTTTCTACGTTTATTATTGACGATATAATTCTTCTAATCTGGTGCCAGAGAAATGTTTGAGCGTAAAAATCTATATTTAAAAAATTTCTATTCTTGGTAAAAACAATGTTAACAATACTTCTAACTGGATTTTTAAATAATTCTATCCGTGCGAAATTACTAAAATCATGTTCACCAGTGAAAACATCTGCTATTGATATCGCCCGTTCAAAATCAATACTATTTCTATCAAGGTGATATCGATACCACCGTAGTTTTGCATATCTGGGATTAAAATCTGGTGGAACATTCTTAATACCATAAGTTACAATGTTTGTTAATTCACCTGACATCATTTGTAAAATATTTTTTAAAGAAGAATCTGTATCAAACGCAACTACATTGCATAATGCCGATACACCCTTGTCAGTCCTGCTCGCAGATCGAAAATGCGATTTCTCTGTGTCTTCTATGAAACCAAATTTTATGAGTGATTCTACCAACTTCCCTTCGATTGTTTCTATCTGTGGTTGCCGAGCATAACCATGAAAATCTCTTCCATCATATGCGAATTTAACTGCTACACGCATCTTAAATGGGAATTCACCAGTATGATAAAAAAGATTGTGATGAATTGTTTCTTTATAATTTAAAACTTAAGATAATAAATTATTTATTTTGTGTAGAATTTTATTCTTTCTTAAGTGAAAATATTCACAATACTATTTTCTGTAATATATCTGTGATAATTGAATCTAAATTCAAAAAAAGAAAAAGAGAGAATTGCTGAGCTTATGAGTGCTTCTCAGCTATATCTCCAACTACAGGCAATTTGAATTTTTCTCCCTTATAGGCTTTAAACATTAAAACCAGCCACAATATGAACAAAAGGATACTTATTAACCCACTAATTACCCATCCAACAAATGGAATAAACATTAATATCCATGTTATAATTGAGAGGGGTAAAAATACTAATATTGATTGCATCGCATGGAATCTAACAAATTTATTATCTTTCTCAATAATATAAAAAATTATTCCTGTTACCCAAACTAAGACATAACATAAAGCCCCAGCCACATTTTCCTCCAAATTCATTGATGTTTTTCCCATATCTATCCTCCTTTATATATTATTTAATTTTACCAAAGTTTTCTGGGCAGTCAAATATTTTCTTACTATTTATCATTTGTGTTTATCTGGAATTATAAAAATTTCATCTTCAATTATTACAATTCTAATCATTTTCGAATCAAAGGAAATAGATTTTGGTTTTCTTATATCATATGTTCTATATGTTTTTGGATCCATGATCTGCAATTCATCTACCGTTTGACTAACAAAAATCATATCTTTTATTAGTTCTTTGCCTCCAATTATGTTGGCTTTTTCTAGAATGTTTACTTCAAAATTTTTCTCTATCCAACTAGTGAGTTCTAAAACATGAACCTTGTTTGCAGAAATTGAAGAAACACAGAAAAACGATTTTTCATAAGAAATAAAATCTCCCTTTCTAAATGAAGGCAATCTTAAAAGATATGTCATTCTGTATACCTGCCTGCTGTCCTTCATGCCAATATTTTTTGACGAATACTTGGTTGATCCGCCATATTTCCCTTGTATTTTTTTTGTAATGGTTAGTGCAGATCCCTTATCGCTAAGATAAAAGTCAATCCCACCGTGTTCCTTTCCAATATCTGTTATAAACAGCGCTCTATTGCCCTTATCTTTTATGCTTTTAACAAGATCTTCGATAGCTGATTGAATTACATTAATTTCTTCTTTTGATAGTTCTCTTTTATTTGCTCGTATCTGGATAACAGCCTCATGATATCCTCCATATTGCTTAGAGCATACATCACAAACTGTTTTTCTCACTCGGATTAATATCTCGTGATCTTCAGAGATCTTAACATTATCTAGAAGACCGGAAATATTAACTTTACATTCCATTCTTTCTTTTTCTTCACCATATTTTGTAGAAATGTCTACACTCATCAACTCTCTACTAACGTTAAAAGAATTCTTAACTATCTCTCTAAGTATTTCATCAAATGAATAATTTACCCATGTGTTTTTGTATTTATATGTATTACAGTGAGAACATACATAAATGTCTATGATCTCTGGTCCTTTAGAGAAACTATGATTTTTAAGGTAACACTTAGCACATGCTCCATCCCGAAATATTTTGATTTCTTTACCACAGTCTACACAAAACATATTTCCCTCTAGTATCAACATTTAACTTTTTTGTGTTATATATACACCATATAATATAAGTATAGCGCCAATTAAAAATAAGAAAGTTGGTATTTCACCTGTAAAAAAGGATATAACAATTGTAAAAAGAGGTATTAAATTTAAGAAAACTGCAGCCCTGCCTGCTTCAATTTTGGATAATGCATAATACCAAGCAACATATCCAAATACAGAACAAATCAGTGCAAGATAAAGAATCGCCATCCAGCCATTAAATGAGATATTTTGTACAGTATATGCAATATTTGGTAAAACGACAGGTAAGAAAAAAATAGTTCCAAGAACAAATGCATAAGTCGTGACGGTAAACGGATCGTATGTATCAAGAAGTTTTTTCCCCACGATTGAATATATTGCCCAGTTAAAAGCCGAGAGAATCATAAAGATACAACCTATTAGGAAAATATCACTAAAGACTATGTTTTCATTTTTCATCTGTGCAAAGATAATTACTAGCACTCCAAAAAAGGAAATGGCAATTCCAGCCGATTTTTTAAGTGAAAACTTTTCTTTTAAAAAAGTTGCAGACAATAATACGACAAAAATAACATTTGTGTTAATTAAAACCGCAGCAGTAGATGCAGTGGTATACTCAATTCCGATAAACTGAAATATATAGAGAAACGTTACTCCGGTCAATCCCAGAATAGATAGAGATAGAAATTCCTTAACAGGCAATCGAGTTTCTTTCTTACTCAACAATAGTATTAAAACCATGAAAGGCGTAGCAATAAGAAATCTCAGAAATCCCAAATCAACTGGAGATATCTCCTCAACAGTCATTGTTACGACAACAAAAGAGCCTGCCCACGCTAAACTGACAAAAACAAGTAGTAAAGATATGGGGGTTTTACTGTTCATTTAATAAATGCATAGTAACTCAGGACTTTTTAAGAGCTTTTATGCCACCGTCAAATGCTTTTTTGTTAATATCCTTGTATGTTGAAGGGACATTATCAAGAATCGTGTTTAAAAGAATCTCTGATTTAAACGGTAACACTTCAGTTGCAGCAAGAGCACCAAGCATTACAATGTTTTTCGTAATTCGAGCGCCAGATTCTTTTGCTATGTTCAAAGCATCTATCTTATATAACTTAGAACGGGAGTTTATCTCCTTAAATATTTCATTTAAGTCTGGATATTCTTCTGCACCAACTGCAACTGTGAATGGAATAACCGGATTGATATCAGTTACAACTTTTGTTTCCTTATTTGCATATTGAATATATCGCAGTGTTTCTAAAGGTTCAGTACTGATTATTGCATCTGCTGTTCCACTGGCAATCAATGGTCCAAATATGTTTCCCATTCTAACCGTACAACTAACAGATCCGCCACGTTGTGCCATTCCATGAACCTCTGATGCATAAACAGTTACTTTTGCATTAATGGCAGCTTTCCCTAGTATATTTGCTGCGGTTATAACACCTTGACCTCCTACCCCTGTTAAAACTATGTTAATTTTATCACTCATTCATTTCATCTCCTTTTTCTTAGAGATAGCACCAAAAGGACAAATTTGAACACAGTTCCCACATCCGTTACACTGCTGTTCATCAATATGAATACTCTTATCTTTTGCATAGTAAAATGCAGTACATCCAAATTTACCGATACAGGTTTTGCATTTTTCACATTTCTCTTGGTCAATCACATAAACAGGTATTTCCCCTCCAACTTTTCTTTTTGCTCTATTTTCTAGCAGTATACATGGTGATTTACTAACTACAACAGAGGGTCCTTTGAAATCGATTGCTCGCTTAAATGCTTCAGTAGTTTCTTTGATGTTATTTGGATCTGTGATCTCGATGTGCTCAACTCCACATCCTTTTACTACGTCTTCAACCTTGATTCTTCTTGCAGGACGTCCCATACCATCAAAGTCGGTACCAGGATGAGGCTGATGTCCGGTCATTGCAGTAGTTCGATTATCTAAGATTGTTATTACTACATCATGATTATGATGTACAGCATTAATGATCGGCGGGATTCCAGAATGGAAAAACGTAGAATCTCCCATAAATGATATAACTGTATGATCAGTAGAAGCTGCAAGTCCACATGCTGTACCAGCATTAGATCCCATACATAGCAATAGATCTGCCATTTCCAAGGGAGGTTCTTTCCCTAGCGTATAACAACCAATATCTGTTGGATAGACGGTTCCTTTTGGTGAAGCTTTTTTTACGGCATAATAGGTAGCACGATGAGGACATCCTGGACATAGAGATGGTGGACGACCGGGAAGTTTAATTTTTATATTTTCCGGTTTTGAAATTGGATTTTTCACTTTTAATATCTTAGATAAAGCCTCTGCAACAATATCAAGATTGTATTCGTATAATCTAGAGAAATGCCCAGTTGATTTACCATATATTTTAACATCTTTTCCAAAATCATATATCATTTCTTTAAACTGATTTTCAAGAATTGGTTCAAGTTCTTCAACAATTACTATGTTCTTACATGAATTGATAAACTTTTCACACATCTTTCTAGGTAGAGGATGAGTCATACCAAGTTTTAGAATCCTAACATTTAGCCTTAAATCATCAACTACCTCCCTAACGTAGTTAAAAGCAACACCTGAGGTAACTATTCCCAGATCAACAGGTTTTCCAACATTAATTATCTCATTAAATGGTGATTTTTCAGAGAGTTTTTCTGCACGTTCCATCATTTTTAAAAGTTCAGGGTGTCTTGCACGAGCAATTGCAGGAGTTGTAACGAGCATTGGACTTTTTTCAAAATGACCTTTTCCTCGCGATTTTTTAATATTATTTAGATAAACGGCACCCCTTGCGTGATTTAATCTTGTAGTAGTCCTAAGTAATATTGGAGATTGTAACTCTTCAGAAATCTCAAAACCTAATCTTGTCATTTCCTTTGCTTCTTCAGGAGTTGTTGGTTCAAGCATTGGAGCACTGGCAAAAATTGCAAAATAGCGGTTATCTTGTTCATTTTGAGAAGAATGACAATAAGGATCATCTGCAGATACTATCACATGTCCACCTCTGCATCCCACATATAGATAAGTCATAAAAGCGTCACTTGCAACATTTAAGCCTACATGTTTCATGCATGTAAGGGCGCGTAAACCTGATAAGGATGCTGCAGCAGCCACTTCAAGTGCTACTTTTTCATTGATTGAATACTCGAAGTAAAAGGAGGGTTTTTCTCCTTTATTTTTGAGATGTTTAGCTATTGCTGAGAATGTGTCCGCTATTTCTGAAGATGGTGTACCTGGATAGGTTGATGCAACATCAATACCTGCTTCAAGACATCCTCTTGTAATTGCCTCATTTCCAAGTAAAAGTATTGTTTCTTTAGGTTTTGACTCTATTATCTCCATATAATTTCCCCATTCTGCCCTTTATATTCTAAGTTTTAATACATTCTGGGGAAATTGAGGATAGCATATAAATCTAACTACGTCATAGCATTATTTTATATGAAGAAAAAGGTTGCATTAACAATAGCCGGTTCTGATCCCTCAGGCGGAGCTG
>RCNB010002672.1_pt1 | contig 10868 bp, 11 predicted proteins | sample 2041321 | NCBI WGS metagenome assembly RCNB01 (sample SAMN09708232, study PRJNA481090) | Marine sediment metagenome, whole genome shotgun sequencing project.
AACGATAATCTTTCTGCCGGTCATCCCGGCGTCTCCCATGGGGCCACCTATAACGAAACGCCCTGTGGTATTGATAAAATACTTTGTGTCGTTGTCGAGCATCTCTTTAGGCACAACCTTTTGGACAACCTCTTCCATAAGGGCTTCTTTTAAATCTGAATAAGAGACCTCAGGGCTGTGCTGTGCAGCAAGGACAATAGCCTCAACCCTCTTGGGCCTGTCGTTTTCATATTCAATAGTAATCTGGCTCTTGCCGTCCGGGCGCAAGAAATCCAAAGTACCGTCCTTGCGCACCTTTGTCAGTTGCATGGCCAGCTTATGCGCATAATGTATGGGCATTGGCATAAGCTCCGGAGTCTCGTCGCATGCATAGCCAAACATAATACCTTGATCGCCTGCCCCCTGCTCCTTTAAATCTCCATGTCCGTTTACACCCTGGGCAATGTCCGCACTTTGGCGATCGATACTGGTTAGGACAGAACAAGTCTCCCAGTCGAAACCCATGTTGGAGGAATTATATCCGATCTCTTGAATTACATCCCGGGCAATCTGAGGCATTTCCACATAGCAGCTTGTGGTAATTTCTCCTGCGATAAAGACAAGACCCGTAGTTACAAAGGTTTCACAAGCGACCCTGGCTTGAGTGTCTTCCTGCAGTATAGCGTCTAAAATCGAATCCGAAATCCGATCAGCTACCTTGTCTGGATGCCCCTCAGTTACCGATTCCGAACTAAATAAATAGTCTGTTTTACTCATACGTCCTCCTTAATTTTATTTGCCTTATCGACAAGGATGATTTTTGGCTTAAATTCTTTTAGGTTTTTGTCGTCAACAGAAGTGTAACACGCAATTATTATCAGATCCCCACGGTCCCCTTTCTTGGCGGCGGCACCTTTCAAGTCAATGGCGCCTGATCCTGGTGATTCTTCTATGGCGTAGGTTTCGAATCGCTTGCCGTTGCTGATATTATAAACATGGACTAGTTCATAAGGAATGATATCTGCTGCTTTCATGAGATCGGCATCAATACCGAGACTTCCTTCGTAATCCAAGTTTGTATCAGTAACAGTTGCACGGTGGATCTTTGATTTAAGCATGCGTCGAATCATAATAGGTTGCTCCGTAATTTCGTATGTAAAGGGTTCGATGAGTCAAGGGTTCAAGAATCCGAGTGCTTTTCTTTCTAACGATTTAATTCTCTATAATGCTTAAGCATTTCGCTTGCATTTTTTAAAGGCGAATGCCGCAATCCTTGACCCCTTGATCACTTGAATCCTTTTTCTAATTCCATCCAACGATTATTGTGGTTTTAAAACAATATTATCGATCAGCCTGGTTGTGCCCACCCATATTGCAAGGGCGATTAGGGTTTCTTCTTTGACTCTGTTAATGTTTTTAAGGGTTGCCGGGTTGCAAAGGGCCACATAGTCGATTTTTGTATAAGGATGGGATGTGATAAAACGCGATACCTCCTCTTTTATCCTATTTGCTTCTGTGATTCCCCCCTCTGTTACCATTCGTTTGGCTATCTGAAGGCCCTGATAGAGCGAAAGGGCGGAAAAGCGTTCTTCCTGAGATAAATATGTATTTCGAGAACTCATGGCCAGACCGTCAGGTTCTCGGACAGTTGGAACACCGATAATGCGTATGTCGAAACTCAAATCCAGCGTCAACTGACGGATAATGGCCAGTTGTTGATAATCTTTTTCCCCAAACAGGGCCACCTGTGGTTTTACGATGTTAAAAAGCTTTGTTACTACCGTAGCAACCCCTCGAAAATGTCCTGGTCTGAATGGGCCGCAGAGGAAACCCGGCAACCCTTTCAGTTGAACGAATGTTTCGTGATCGTTATCATACATGGTTTCAGGGCTTGGAGCAAAGATGACATCGGCTTTGGCAGATCTTGCCAGATAGAGATCTTGATCGAAATCCCTGGGATATGCCTTGAAGTCCTCTGTTGGGCCGAACTGGGTAGGATTGACAAAGATGCTGATGACGACAGTATCTCCATGCCTTTGTGCCTCGCGTATAAGGGCAAGATGACCTTCGTGAAGAAAGCCCATAGTGGGAACTAAAGCGATGGTCTTACCGGCAAGCCCAAGGCGGCTTGCCTCTTTATGCATGTCGTCTATGGTCTTTACGATCTTGATATCTCACCCCGGTTACGCGCAAAACACAATAAATTAATACCGTATTTCGGAGTTGTCAATCAAATTGATCGCAAAGCAAAGTTGAGTTGTTGCTCAATGCATTCGATAATCTGACAAATTCTTCTACACTCAATTTCTCGGCTCTTGTTTGTGGGTCGATATCCGCCGACTTGAATGCCTTCATCAGAACAAACTCGTTAAGGTTAAGGTCTCCGGTCAATAGTGCATTCTTTAGCATCTTGCGGCGCTTTCCAAAGCCTGTGCGGACTATATTGAAAAGGAGTGTTTCGTCGGATGCGGGGAAGAGCGGTGAGTTAAAAAAGTCTATGGCGACGACGGCAGAGTCTACTCCCGACCTTGGATGAAAGGACGATGCCGGCACTGTGATAACAGGCCGGATGGTAGCTGAATAGCCGATCAACACAGAAAGACGGCCGTAGATCTTGTTTCCTGGTTGGGCCAAGAGACGTTCTGCCACCTCTTTTTGGAACATAAGAATCGCAGAGGTAATATATTTGCGGAAGCCAAGCAGGTATACAATCACCTGTGATGAGATATGATAAGGGAGGTTGCCCAGCACCTTGAGTGACTGGAGCGACGGATCCGTCATGGCGCTTAGGTCGCAGGCAAGGATGTCGTTTTCGACAATAGTGACATTCGTCAGGCCATTGGCCATAAGCTCGTTTCTGAGCAGGCCGGCAATCCTCTTGTCCGGCTCGATGGCATAGACGTGTTTTGATTGATATGCGAGAGGAACCGTTAGGGCTCCGAGTCCGGAGCCTATTTCAACAACGGTATCCTCACCGGTGAGTCCCGCCCGACTTATAATCGTGGAAGCTGTCTCCGGACTTGTTAAAAAGTTTTGCCCCATCGATTTCCTGGGCCGTATTCCCCAGGCCTTTAGGAGTGTCTTGGGAGATGTCATAGGGCGTCAGAAGATATTAATCGGCGGCCTGCAAAATGGACAGCGGCGCGAAACCCAAGAGGGTGACCAGCATCAAAGGCGGCGCCTTTGAGAATGACGCCAAGGAGTCCGTCATTGTTGATCATGGCGTGATGGATCGGTACATCATCGACTTCACCTTTGGTATTCGGACAGGCAGGCGCTGCCAGGTTGAAATACTCGGGAAGATATATCCCTCCCCCAAATCCTTTGAGGAGCTTTTGCTCACGGTCTGCGCACAAAGGGTTGTCCTTCTTTGGTGAAAGGGAAGTGATGGAAATCGTGCGCTCATCGAATGGTTCAGTTTCCAGTAAACCAACATTTCCAAAACGTCGTGTGTCATTGCCTGATATCAAGGTTGTACCGATCAGGTTTCTGCCGTAGTTTTCATAAACATCTATGAGTTGTTGTGCAAAAGGGACCTGTCCAAAGAGAAGACAGTCCGGCATGATACAAGCGAAGGGTTCGTTACCGATAAAGTCTCTGGCCAGTGCAACCGCGTTGGCGACACCGTTTGGTTTTTCTTGGACGAGAAACGTTATGTTACAATGCGCTACTTTGTCATAAAACCGGTTGTTTCGCCGGAAGGGAAGATAGGGCGGTGACCAATCACCAGTAATGAAGTTTCGAAGACTTGCTTTCTCGGGACTGACCACTATGTAGAGGTTGGATATTCCGGAATCCATATATGATTCTATGGTATACTGTATCATCGGTTTTCCACCTACCGGCAAGAGCTCTTTAGGCATATATCTGGTTAGCGGCGCCAGACGTGTCCCCAAACCGGCGGCAGGGATGACGGCCTTTGTTATGTGTTGCAACTGTGTGGCCCCACGTTCAGAGGCTCCGACTTTGATCATCAATGATATCTTTGGACTTTCACAACTATCCTTCGATCCTTTGGTCCCTGGATATAAAAGTATTCCCCCTGTATTGTGTTTTTGAATATGATCTCACAACGGGAAACATATTCTTCCCAACCCGCATCCCAAATCTTAAAGGCCCCATCGGCTTCTACAACAAGACGGTCTCCTGGCTTGACCTGTTCTCCAAACTTGACGGTGGGAACCTGATATTTTATATCATTGTTATTTGCAAAGCCCCTACCAATGTAGGAATAGGTGTGAACTGTCTTCCAAGAAGGGTTAGGAAAGACTGTTTCAATGGTTTCTTTGCTTACATACTTTGCAGCTTCGGACTTAAACTTCTCGACGGACTCTTTTGAAGTATTACTTTTGGCTATTTTAAGTAGTCGGATACCAATCTCTTCATTGTGCTTTCTACAGTACCAGGCGGCGATACTGTAAAAATTGAGACACTTTTGCCCGTAAAGAGAGTTTCCGAGATCGAAATACATATCACAGATCTTATCCGCATACGAATCGTCGATGGAATTTGCCACTGAAAACCTTGCGTCTGCCTGGTTATATTTTCCCGCATAAAAAAGACGTTCGCCCTGGTGAAAAGCTTCTTTGGCCGCAACCTTTCTGAGGCCATCCTGTGACTTGATGGCTTTCTGGAATAGGATTCGGCTCTTTCGAATGTTACCCCTTCTCAATTCTTTGATTGCAACGTTAAGATATAAGATGCCAACCTTCTTCGCATAATCCGGGTTAAGGCGGATAGAGCTGAGAAAAAGCTTGTTGGCTTCTGCATAGTAGCCGGTGCTAACGTAACAAGTACCTAGTTGAAAATGTATTTCCGCATTTCCGAGGTCTTCTTTGAGTTCCTTTTTTAGGAGCTTAATAGCATTGATAAACTTTCCCTTCTGCATCAATTCTTCTGCCTTGTTGACGGGGTTTTTTGCAAAGGCAGTATTAGAGAAGATAAGGATTGGCAACAGGACGGTGCAGAAAATGGATGCTAGATCTTGGTTTTGTTTCATTTCAGTCCAAACGCAACTGTTCTATGTGCAATCTTCCCGGCGGGGCACCGATGGTGTAACGGATAAGTGTCAGGACGTGCCTTTCCAGGAAATTAAGATTTTTTTCCTCTACGGCTTTTTTTACTTCTGGAAGATTTCCTGTATTTGCCAAGGCTTCTTTAAGTTTTGGCAGTTTTTGCATGAAAATCCTTCTTTCTTCCATATTTACATAGTCTATTGAAAGCCTAAATTTTATATTGTGTCTGAAACCGAGATAAGACGAAACTGTGTAGACTATTTTTCCGACAGGTTCATCATTAGAGCTTCCGGCACCCAGGAAGAGCTTTTTTAAAGGGACAAACAATACGATAGCCGATATTACAATCCCTGCGAGTATCGAAATGATAAATGCCTTATCTTTGGCGATGTCAGCAAAGCCCTTCCAGAAGTTTCCAGCTTGTTTTGGGGAAGGTTTGACCTCATCAGGTTCAGTTTCGTCACTTGTAGGTGTTAGAGCCTCAGTTTCGTCATTTGCAGGTGTTAGAGCTGCAGGGGCTTTTGCGGGTTGCTGCGAAGGGGTGTGAAGTTTGTCAAGCTCCAGGCCTTCTTCGTCGTTTAAGCCTTCCGCTTGTTTGTTGTCTTCTTCTGTTTGTTTCTCTTCATCTTTCATGATATTTTAGTTTACTAGGATAATGGTGATTTTTCCAGCATTATATGACGATCTTTTGTTGATTTGTTTTTGCAGGTCTGATATGAAAAAAATATAAGACTTATCTTTAGCCGAAAGGATACTATGAATACAGCCACGTTCTTTCTCGTTATAGATGATAATGAAGTGGCGCTCCGGGAGTTCAAGGATACGCTCAAGTACCTTGGATACGACGATGTCTACACGGCGGCTACTGCCAGCGAGGCATGGGCAATGCTCAAGGTAAGAGACTTTGGTTGTATTTTTTCCGCATGGGAGATGCCGGAGATGTCGGGTCTTGCCCTTCTTAAGATTGTCCGAAACGATGACAGATATGTCAATCTCCCTTTCTTCCTCTCGGACTCTTCCTTTACCAAGACCAAGGTTATTGAATCCGGTATGGCAGGTGTAAGTGGCCTTTTAGTAAGGCCCTTTACTGTGGAATCAATCAAGAATAAAGTGTTGGCCATGGCGGAAATGACAGGTGAGCGTCCTCCTAGCAAAGAAGAGGTTTCTTTAGAGGAGGGCATGGAGCTTCTTGAAAATGGTGAACAAGAAAATGCTCTAGAGGTCTTTCAGGAGATGCTTAGGGAGGGTGAAACCGCTGAAGCCTATTACAATATCGGTTACATAAAAACAGCCCAAGGGCTCTATCAGGAAGGCATAGAGGCCTTCACAAAGGCTACGCAGCTTGACCGTTTTTTTGCAAAAGCCTATGAGGCTATGGGGCGAGCCTATAAGGAATTGGGAGAGCCTGGAAAAGCTGAGGAGTGTCTGCAACAGGCCGCTAAGATCTATATGAGCAGTGAAAAGGATGAAAATGCGGAACAGATACTACACGAAATCCTTGAACTTCAGCCTGACACAGTGAATGTCTATAACAACCTTGGTGTTATTTATCGAAAAAGGGGGGATTTGGCCGGGGCTCTTATGCACTACGAAAAAGCATTGAAGGTCCACCCTGATGCCCCTCATATATATTACAATATCGGTCGCGTCCATGTTGACATGAACAATCCCAAAAAAGCCGTGTCACATTTCAGGCATGCACTGAGACTAGCTCCCGAGTTCAATGAGGCCAAAGAAGCGCTCGATAGCGTAGAACTCAGTCTTCTGTGATGCGCTGAAGTTTGGGCACTAGGGTAACGTAACTTTTTTAATATAGTGCTGATCTGCGTTTTGCCCCGTCAATCCAAGCAATGATGCGGCGTTTCATTAGTGGTGATCGGCGAAGCCGCAATTCTTCATTGGCTCTGGTAAGACTTAAAAAAAGCTCGTCTGGTTCATGTCTTGTCAGTTCTTTGCGTGAATTAATGCCGATACTCTCCAAAAGTCTGGCATTGGCCGACCCCATGTGCAGCAGACCGGCAAGCTCTAGGCGCTGCCTGAAAGGACTGCGAAAAGGTGTGCTGATCAATGCCTTCGCTTCTTGCCAGTTTTCAAGAACTTGCTTACCATAGCGCCAGCCCTCCCGAGATAACGTGGCAGCCTCCCAGGGACTAATATCTTTAAGTATTTGCTCCAGAGATTCCGCGTGACTGTCAACAGTATGGTATTGCATCTGTCCGTAGGACCATTCGGCAATAAACAGACCTATGGGAATCATTACCAAGTACAAAGTCCTTAAACGTAGCGTTGTTTTTATTGGTTTTGCTAATCCTTCGTCCCAATGTTTGCCGCCTCGAAGGAGATAAACGGCATTTATCATAACAAAGCATTCTACGCAGAAAGGGGGGAAACCAAGGAATCCAAGATAGGGCATTTCAAAGAGTTTACCTTGAGAAAAAAAAGGGACCGTATAAATCCATTTTTCCATGGACCAAAAGTTACACAGTTCCCAGTAGCCTCCAGAAAGAAGTCCGGCTAATAGGAGACGAACAATCCTAGACCACTTGCCGTTTTCGAGGTCTTTAAGCAATGAAGGCGCTTTGTAAGTCGCACAAAGTGGTTCCAACAAAAAGATGAATGCACCCCACACAAAGGGATAGAAGTAGTCTGGATAGGCTATGGGAAGTAGCAGCATCACAACCCCGATAAAGACAGAGACCTTGATCATTTTCTTTCCGGGGAGTCCCTTGGTCAGTATATTTCCTGGGATTTTCAGCCTTGAGAGAAGTCGGTATACCAGGAACATCCCGGGCAAGACCGTTGCAAAATCGATGTATGCTTCGATATGTGACCACAAACCTTCATGTGGAGCTCCTACGAAATACCAGTCTTTTAGGTGAAGATTCCATATTTCAAAGAAGAACCAAAAAACAGCCGACCAGAAGAGAAGTGTAATAAACTCTCGTGGTTTTTTAAAGATAAGACTTTCATCCCATCTCCACCAAAGAAGGCCATCAAGAAAGACTATTAGGCCGTACCAGGCAAAAATGTAGGTGTGGTCATAGAAAGGGGAGATATAGTTTACGGCGCCGTAAAAGGTTATCAGGACTGTTGCCAGGCCTGAAAGGACCATAGTTATGGGGGCGATGCGCGGAATCATCTTTGAAGTGACATAAAAATCCTGGTCCTCTGGGCCAGGTCAAAGATAATGGGCTCTGCCGTGGCGTTTTCCGTAGAAAACTGTTGTATTGGTTATATTTGTTAGATTTGTTTTATTGGTTAACCAATGAAACCAACTTAAATAATTGAACCAATCCAACCATTCCATCACAGAAAGATGCCCACAAACAATCCCCTTCCAGGGTAACCAAAGCCGAGGTTATTGAGAATCTACAGAAAAGGCAGTTTTTTGTTTTTCCTATACACAACAGCCTGGCAAGAGGCAATGAGTTTTTCCTTGTCGTCCGTTACGCTGATGTCATAAGTTCCTGTGCGAAAGGTTATGTTGATCTCCTTGGCCTCTGCACGCAATCGTGCGCCTGGTGAAGGCGATGTCATGTACGTAACATTCATATTAAGGGCAACTGCTATTGTCCCGTGTGAGTTTGCGGCGGTCTCAAAGGCCTCGTCAATGAGACCAAAGATGGCACCACCATGGGCCATCCCAAAGATGTTTTTCACATCTTCCGTAAATGTCATTTCTACAACAGAATGTCCATCGTCAAGCTCAATAAGTTCAAGACCCAGCTTTTGGGCAAAGGGTTCCTCACTTACCTTTCGAAAAATCGCATTTTTTACGTTTTTTTCCATCTTGTTTCACTCCGGCTTAACACATCGACAATCTCTTTTCCGAAGACCTCCATTTGCCATATCCGCATTTGCGGTACTTCTTTCAAGTCATCGATATGTGCTGGGTTCTTTTCCGCAAGCGCATTAAGCAAATTGTTGTTACAGATCAAACCAGGATATATCTCAAGTTGTGAAGCCTTCGTCTTTCGCCACTTTTTCAATTTCTTTAACCGAGCCTGCTTTGGTAGGTTCTTGGGCGGACGGGGTATCTTTGGATAGGAGGGCAAATGATCTTTTTGTATAGCCAAACCTGTTTTGATGGCCGCCAATGTCCCTTTTGCGTAGCGTTTCATGAAATTGCGAGGTAAACGGCGTAGTCTTTTCAGTTCTGAGTGCTCTGTAGGCTTTTCTTTGACTAACTCTTTGATGAGAACATTTCCAAAGATCTTAAAAGGCGGTTTGTCTTGTTCCATAGCTCGCCTATCGCGAAACCTGAGGAGTCTTTCAAGTACTGCCAAATCCCTCGGTGTCATAGCGCCGGCCCCACTGAAACGTATAAATAGAGGAGTGTTATCAAGAATTTGTCCGTTTGTTCCTTGCCCGGCCGGACTTGGTTTTGTGGTGGTTGTGCACACAACAGATAGACGCTTGCACTCTTCTTCCACCCAACCCAGTCTTTCTCTCGAACTCAGCTCTTGCTTCACTTCAGAATAAAGTCTGAAAAGGTGAGTTGTATCATGAGCTGCATAAGCAAGCATATCGTGACTTAGGGGTCTTTTTGACCAATTAGCCTTTTGATATTGTTTGTTCAAATCAACATCAAAACGCTTTTTTAACACAGCAGCAAGGCCTGGTTCTTTTTCACCTAGGAATTGCGAGCCTATCATGGTGTCAAATATATTGTTAACTTTTATTGAATAATCGCGGAAGAGGGAACGCAAGTCAAAATCGGCCCCATGAAATAGCTTCTTGATGTCCTTTCTTTCCAGCAGTTGATGTAAAGGCTTTACGGTCTGTATAGCCAGCGGGTCGATTATGAATGTCTGTTGTGTCGTAGAGACCTGGATGAGACATACCTTTGGAAAATAGTGATGTAGAGAATCGGCCTCAATATCAATGGCCAGGAGTTTCTGCGTGCTCAGTTTGCTGGCAATAGCATCAAGATCGGATAGGCTTTCAACCAGTTCAAATTGTGGGTCCATCCAAAATCTCCTAACATTATTACTTTATCTTTTCATAATATAATCTCGTTGAGCCCAAAATGGCAAATGGCAAGATCAGTAGGCCGGCAAAAGGCACCAGAAGTGGAGATCCAAATCCGATCAGAAGAAACTTGTATTGCCACACGCGCTTAATCCGTTCTTTCAGAAGGGGACAATCTCTTGAGAGGGAAAAATCTACAAAATCCCAAGCTATAAAAACTGCAGCAACCAAGAAACTCAGAAAGCCCCCAATTATGGGTACGAAGATAAAAACCAGTGGAATGGCCAACATGAAGACCACTTTTTTTACCTCTTCTTTCATGACCACAAATATCGGCTTACCGAGAGGGACCCCCGTCTTTTCCTTGCTGTGATAGTGATCCGTTTCGTATTTCATGCTAATGTGGTCATAAAATGGGGAGGCCAAAATGTTTGAAAAGAGAATAAAGGTATAGAACATGACTATGAGCGCTATTGCGTAAAGCAAGTATTTGACGATATGCAGGTAGATCCAGTAAAGCCATCCGATATACTGGGAGGAATTGCCCGGATCATGGTCCCAGGCGAGTCGCAGCAAATCATCGGCATTGTGTAAAAAGAGATAGAAACAGAGTATGTAGAGGCAAAGGGTTACCATAAAGGGCAACAATGCGAGGCCAAGCAAAGAAGGGTGTTTCCAAGCGAATCGTATGCCTTTAATATGAAATCAAAAACCTGCTGAAGAATCTCAATCATGAATATTATTGCACTTGCCTATGAGATGGCACAAACAGTAGAAGTCTTTATCCAAAAGGCCAGGAGATTTTTCTACAGTGTCATGCTAATGGGATATGCCTGCCCGAAATGCAAGGGCGAACTTGTACTCACCGAGCAACAGGACGGTCTTATCTGCAACGCCTGCCGG
>RCNB010002673.1_pt1 | contig 10865 bp, 7 predicted proteins | sample 2041321 | NCBI WGS metagenome assembly RCNB01 (sample SAMN09708232, study PRJNA481090) | Marine sediment metagenome, whole genome shotgun sequencing project.
AGTAAGTTATGTGATAGGTTTAGATATGGCATTTAAACTAAAACAGAATTTTTCTGAAGTAAATGAGGACCTTTTTATGCAAGGTTTTATGAATGGCATAGATTCTACTGATATTTTAATTGAAAATAATAAGATTGAAGGGATTGTAAGGGATTTCTTTCAAAAAAAACAATATAAGGAGCAAGTGATACAAAAAGCTGAAGCTCTAAAAAAAATTGAAGAAGAATTTGCAGATGTTAAGAATGAAGGCGTTGAATTTTTAGAAGTTAACAGTTCTAAAGAGAGTGTTCAAACTACCGAAAGTGGTTTACAATATATAGTTTTAAAAGAAGGTTCAGGAGACAAACCAACAGCAGATTCAAAAGTAAAAGTGCATTACCATGGAACATCCATAGATGGTACTGTATTTGACAGTTCTGTTGATAGAGGAGAGCCATCTGAGTTTTTTGCTAACCAAGTAATTAAGGGATGGACAGAAGGTTTACAGCTTATGAAAGTAGGATCTAAGTTTAAATTTTTTGTTTCTCAAGAATTGGCATACGGAGCTTTTCCGCGTCAAGGTGGGCCGATCAAACCTTTTTCGGCATTAATTTTTGAAGTAGAACTATTGGATATCATTGAATAGGTATATATTATTACATTATATTTTAAAAAATGAGAGGTTCTAAACCTCTCATTTTTTATACCAGTAAGGCTTTAATTTAGATATCAAAGCATGGATTGCTGCACAAAATGAGCTTATAATTAAGTTAAATAGTATCTACCTTAATTGTTTATTCTGTTACCGTTTATAAATACTTCATCAATCAAATTACTACCAAAGGCATATGGCAGATAACCATAAGAAGGAATAGCTTTAGTAATGATTAAGTTTGCTTTTTTACCTTTGGTAATACTTCCATGTGTATTAGATATATTCATCGCATAGGCACCATTAATGGTTGCTGCATTGATGGCTTCTTCAGGTGTCATTTTCATTTTAATACAAGCTGTGCTCACTACAAAGTTCATATTACCACTCGGTGTAGAGCCGGGATTATAATCGCTTGCAAGTGCTAAAGGTAATCCGGCATCAATGACTTGTCTAGCAGGGGTATACGGGATGCCTAAAAAATAAGAGCAGGAGGGAAGGGCAACGGGCATGGTATTACTATTCTTTAAAGCAATCAAATCATTAGTATCTAATATTTCTAAATGATCGACTGATAAAGCATTGTGTTTTATCCCAATTTGTACTCCGCCCATAATGGTAAATTGGTTCACGTGTATTTTTGGTATAAATCCATTTTGTTTACCCGCCGTTAAAATTTTGTCAGTTTGCTGCGCTGTATAATACCCATCCTCGCAAAAGACATCAATAAATTCCGCTAAATTTTCTTTAGCAATTTTGGGCAGCATTTCATCAATGATCAAATCAACGTAGGCATCTTTATTACTTTTATATTCGGTAGGAAATGCATGTGCTCCCAAGAAAGTTGCCTTAATAGAAATGGGATACTTTTTGGTCAATCGCTGGATAACACGAAGCATCTTTAATTCAGCATCAACGGTCAACCCATATCCTGATTTAATTTCAACGGCCCCGGTACCTAATGTCATTACTTCTTCAATGCGTACAGCAGATTGTTGGAATAGATCTTCTTCGGATGTTTTTTGTAATTTTTTTGCTGAATTTAATATTCCACCCCCTTTATTGGCAATTTCTTCATACGACAAACCATTAATTCTATCGACAAATTCACTTTCACGGTTACCAGCATACACAATATGAGTGTGGCTATCGCACCACGCGGGCAATACTATTTTTCCTGACGCATCAATTGTTTTATCAGCATTAGTTCCTCTCAGGTTTTCCATTCTGCCAAAGTCAAGAATAATATCATTTTCGATAAGTAAAAAGGCATTTTTTATAGTTGGCAATATTTTCATGTCAGTACCAGATATTTTCGAAATAGAAGACTCTCTGACTTGAAGTAATTCTTTAATATTCGTTATAATTATTCGCATTATTACTTATATTTCCTCTGCATATAAGAATTAAATAAAGGTCAGAGGGAACCTACTTTATAAACGTTCAATTTTACTGTAAATTTAAAATAAAATATGTAGGTTTGAGGTAAAGATAATTGAAATCTACTTTATGACAACATTACCTGATAATGAATATGCCTTGTTTTATGAACCTTATATTGAGGCATTGGATAATAATGAGAAAAGCATTTTAGAAAATTTGAAAGATACACATATTGAGGCCGTAGCTTTGTTGAAAGATTTGCCTGAAACAAAACAACACTATCGTTATGCTGAAGGGAAGTGGACCATAAAGGAGTTAATACAGCATATTATTGATTCAGAACGTGTATTGTCTTATAGAGCCTTGAGCTTTGCACGTAGAGATGCAAAAGATCTAGCTGGATTTGAAGAGGATGATTATGTGAAGAATTCCAATGGGGATACTCGTGATTATAACGATCTTTTAGAAGAATTTTCTGCAGTTAGAAATGCAACAATACTTTTGTTTAATAGTTTTACCAATGAAGCATTACAAAGAATTGGTTCTGCTAATGGTAGTATTTTCTCTGTTAGGGCTTTAGGTTTTATCATTTCTGGGCATTTACAACATCATTTAACAATTATAAAAGAGAGATATATATAATAAAAATTGATTTTTTTGCGTTATTTATTAAAAATCACGCTAAACATGAATAATCATCAAGACCCTGAAAAAGAATCTTTATTTCCCAAAAAAAGAAAGAAAAAACGTTTTAGTCCTTACAAAAAGACTAAATATACCATATCAAAATTAGAAGAATACGAAAATTACCTCGATAACATTGAGCTAATGCGTAATGGAAGAAATTTAGAAACTTGACAAATAGTTAATATTCTATTTTATTTTCTTTAGTTTCCCATTTTTCAAAAGCTACAAGAGCCTTTTTGCGAGCAAATTTTTCAAAAGGAATACTACGCTTTTCGATTGGTAATTGAATCTCTTTGTAAATAAATTCATCGTCAAAACCAATCTTTGCAGCGTCTTCATGATTACATCCAAAATAGACTTTATCTGGTCTGGCCCAGTAAATAGCTCCTAAACACATAGGGCATGGTTCAGATGAAGCATAAATTACACAACCTTCCAGCTGAAATGAACTTAAATTATTGCAAGCATCCCTTATAGCTAAAACCTCAGCATGCGCAGTGGGATCATTGGTTGAAGTAACCTTATTATTACCGCGTCCTACTATTATACCATCTTTGACAACAACGCAACCAAAAGGACCTCCCTCATTAGCCTCCAAACCCTTAATAGCTGCTTGAATGGCTTCATCCATAAATTCATATTTATTCGGAGTAGAATCTACATTATCGTTGTTCTGGCCCTGCGAAGCTTTTGCTGCTTCATCTAAAAACTTTTTGTTGAAATTGTTACACATATTCCATTTATTAATCAATCTAAAAAATTAAAACCCCATCATTTTAATTAAAATTGATACTTCAAAGATACAGATATTTTGATTGAGGTTTATGACGCTCTTCAATATCAAAGAAATGTTACAATAATCACCCTTTTTTATTGCCATTTATAAGGCAAATTAGGAATGAATGAAGTAATTTTGCAGCAAATTTAATAAGTATGAATAATGCTATCTATATTGCGACTAGTGAAGCTAATAGTGGTAAGTCAATTGTTGCTTTGGGTTTGATGAGAATGTTATTGGGAAAAACAGCCAAAGTAGGTTATTTTAGACCCATAATAGATGATTTAAAAGAAGGAGAAAAAGATAACCATATTAATACCATTACTTCTCATTTTGATTTAAATATTAAATTTGAAGATGCATATGCTTTTACAAGAACTCAGTTTATCAACAAAAGGAATGAAGGTAAAGAAGGAGAAATATTTGATAAGATCATTGAAAAATATAAAGCACTGGAAGAGAAAAATGATTTTATGCTGGTTGAAGGTACTGATTTCTCGGGAGAAGGTACGGCAATTGAATTAGATGCCAATATTTTGATCGCTAAAAATTTGGGAATCCCTACTATAATAGTTTCTAGTGGTGTAGGGAAGACCTTAGATGAGTTTATCGGTGGAATGCACTTAACTTATGATACCTTTAGGGATAAAGAAGTTGAAGTGTTAGCGGTAGTTGCTAATAAGGTTGAGGAGGATAACATACAAACTGTAAAGAAAAGCTTAGAGGGCAATTTACCCAAAGATGTTTTGGTAAATGTTATACCAATAGTTTCGTCGTTAATCAATCCAACGATAAAAGAGATTGCTCAGGTTACGGATGCCAAAATTTTGTTTGGTAAAAAATATTTAAATAATCAAATGGCAAGCGTTAAAGTCGGTGCCATGCAATTGAGACATTATTTAACATATCTAGATGAAAACTGTTTGATAATTACACCCGGAGATAGGGCAGATGTTATTTTAGGAGCATTGCAAGCTAATATTTCTTCAAATTATCCATCAATATCTGGTATAGTTTTAACAGGAGGAATAAAACCTGAAAAACCAATAGTTAAATTAATAAATGGGTTATCACATGTAATACCGATATTATTAGTTAAAGAGGCGACGTACGATGTAGCCACTAAAGTTGCGGCAGTCCGGTCACACATGTATGCTGATAATAAACAAAAAATAACTAAGTCTTTAACTACTTTTGAAAAGTATGTTGAAGTTGACAAATTAAATGAAAAACTAATAACATTCGAAAGTAATAGAATTACGCCAAGAATGTTTCAGTACAATTTATTGAAACGAGCCAGAAAAGATCGTAAACATATAGTTTTACCTGAAGGTAATGATGATAGAATTATCACTGCAGCTGCAAGGTTAGTTGAAATTGATATTGTTGACTTAACTATATTAGGACATAAAGATAATATTCAAAGCAATATTAACAGGTTGGGCCTAAAGTTTGATCTAGATAAAGTTAATATTATCAATCCAATTGAGTCTGAATTCTTTGAAGATTTTACTAATACGCTGTATCAATTAAGAAAAAACAAAGGAGTTACTATTCGTATCGCTGAAGACCTCATTGGTGACGTTTCGTATTTCGGTACAATGATGGTGTATAAAGGTTTAGCCGATGGTATGGTTTCAGGTGCCGCACATACTACTCAACATACCATTAGACCAGCATTACAATTTATAAAAACAAGGCCTGAAGTTTCAGTAGTTTCATCTATATTTTTTATGTGCCTTGAAGACCGGGTTTCTGTTTTTGGTGATTGTGCCATTAATCCTAATCCGACTTCTGAGCAACTGGCTGAAATTGCAATATCTTCGGCAGATTCAAGCATTAATTTTGGTATGGATCCAAAAATTGCCATGCTTTCATATTCTTCAGGAGCTTCCGGTAAGGGTGTTGATGTTGAGATTGTTAAAAATGCGACTGACATTATTAAAGAAAAACGTCCTGATTTAAAAGTTGAGGGGCCAATTCAATACGATGCTGCTGTAGATGCAACAATAGGTAAAAGTAAATTGCCTGATTCAGAAGTTGCAGGGCAAGCCAATGTATTAATATTTCCTGATCTTAATACTGGTAATAATACATACAAGGCTGTTCAACGTGAAACTGGTGCTTTAGCTATTGGCCCGATGTTACAAGGATTAAATAAACCGGTAAATGATTTAAGTAGAGGTTGTACTGTAGATGATATTTTTAATACGGTTATTTTAACAGCAATTCAAGCACAAGAATTATAAATGAAAATTTTAGTTTTAAATTCAGGAAGTTCATCAATTAAATATCAATTATTTACAATGCCTCAGCAAGATGTGATATGCTCAGGTCTTGTAGAAAGAATTGGTTTAAAGGATGCCGAAATTCATTTCAGATCAGCAAATAATAAGATCAATGAAGTTACAGATATTCCCAACCACAAAATAGGGTTGGAAAAAATTGTAAATCTTTTGCTAGATGAGAGGATTGGTGTAATAAAGAGTACTTCAGAAATTGAAGCGGTAGGGCATAGGGTGGTTCATGGTGGTAGTTCATTTTCTGATACAACAATAGTAAATAAAGAAGTAAAAGATAAGATTAGAAAATTGTTTTCCCTGGCGCCTCAACATAACCCAGCAAATTTAGAGGGAATTGAGGTGGCTGAGACAATTTTTCCGGATGCCATTCAAATTGTAGTTTTTGATACGGCATTTCATCAAACTATGCCAATTGAGGCCTATAAATACGCTATTCCGACAAAGTTTTTAGATGAAAACCAAATTCGTGTATATGGATTTCACGGAACTAGTCATAAATATGTATCAGAAAAAGCTATTGAATTTCTCGGGATTAAAAATTCTAAAATTATCACTATTCACTTAGGTAATGGTTGCAGTATGACCGCTATTAAAAATGGTAAGAGTCTTGCCCATAGCTTAGGCTTTGGGACTGTATCCGGGCTTATAATGGGAACCAGAAGTGGAGATATGGATCAAGCCATTATATTTTATTTAGTGGATAAATTAGGTTACACATTACGTGAAGTTAAAAATATGCTTCATAAAGAAAGCGGTATGTTTGGTTTAACCGGTTATAGTGATTTACGTGATATCGAAGCTGAAGCCGAAAAAGGAAATAAAGAATGCCAGTTAGCGTTGGATATGAATTCTTATCGGATTAAAAAGTATATTGGTGCCTATTCGGCATTTATGAATGGATTAGATGCTATTGTGTTTACTGCCGGTATAGGAGAAAACTCTGATGTAATTAGAAAATTGGTTTGTAATAATATGGATTTTTTCGGTATAGAATTAGATGAAATTAAAAACAATGTAAGAGCTAAGGAGATAACCGAAATTCATTCGGAAAATTCTAGAACGAAGATTCTTATAATACCAACCAATGAGGAACTTGAAATAGCAAAGCAATCTTATGAATTGATTAAATAAAAAAGCATCGAAATATTTCGATGCTTTTTTATTTATACTTTATTTTAAAGTACCTATCATATCCTCAGGTATAACCCATTCATCATATTGTTCTTCGGTCACATAACCTAACCTAACAGCTTCATCTTTTAAGGTTGTACCATTTTTATGTGCTGTATTTGCAATTTCAGCGGCTTTATAATAACCAATTTTGGTATTTAAAGCGGTTACAAGCATTAAAGAATTGTTTAATAATTCCTTAATTTTAGGATAGTTCGGTTCTATGCCTGCGGCACAATTGTCATTGAAGGAAACACAAGAGTCTCCTAGTAAACGTGCTGATTGCAATAAGTTTGCTGCCATTATAGGTTTAAATACGTTGAGTTCATAATGTCCCTGTGTACCACCTACTGTAATAGCTACATCATTGCCAATAACCTGAGCACAAACCATCGTTAAGGCCTCAGCCTGAGTAGGGTTAACTTTGCCTGGCATAATAGAGGAACCAGGTTCGTTTGCCGGGATGATCAGTTCGCCAATACCAGATCTAGGTCCAGAAGCCATTAAACGAATATCATTTGCAATTTTATTGAGAGAAACGGCTAATTGTTTTAAAGCTCCGTGAGATTCAACGAGAGCGTCATGTGCTGCTAGTGCTTCGAATTTATTTTCGGCCGTAATAAAAGGTAGTTCTGTAAACTCAGCAATTTTTTTTGCTACCAAGATGTCATAACCATTAGGAGTGTTTAATCCGGTACCTACGGCAGTTCCACCAAGTGCGAGTTCAGATAAATGAGCTAATGTATTTTTCAGTGCTTTTAAACCATGGTTTAATTGAGAAACATAACCAGAAAATTCTTGACCAATTGTTAAGGGAGTTGCATCCATTAAGTGAGTACGTCCTATTTTGACCACATTTTTGAACTCTTGAGATTTAAATTGTAGTGTATCTCTTAATTTCTCCACTCCAGGAATGGTAATTTCAACAATCATTTTATAACAAGCAATATGCATTCCGGTTGGGAAGGTATCATTTGAAGATTGTGATTTATTTACATCGTCATTAGGCTGTATAGTTTTATCACCTTCTCCAATTACATTTCCAGCCATTTCATGAGCTCGGTTTGCTATGACCTCATTAACATTCATATTACTTTGTGTACCCGAACCTGTTTGCCAAATTACCAACGGAAATTGATCATCAAGTTTGCCAGCAAGAATTTCATCACATACATTTGATATTAGATCACGCTTATCTTTGGCCAAAACTCCTAAATCACAATTAGCATGTGCCGCTGCTTTTTTAAGGTAAGCAAATCCATATACAATTTCTAAAGGCATTGAAGCTGAAGGACCTATTTTAAAGTTATTTCGAGATCGTTCTGTTTGTGCCCCCCAATACTTATCAGCAGGTACTTCAACCTTACCCATAGTATCTTTTTCAATTCTGAATTTCATGATATGTGTAGTTTTATTATCAAAAACAAAGTTACTAATTATGAATTTCAAAAGCATAAAAAAAGGCCAGCATTTGCTAACCCTTTCAAAGTTTATTTATGCTAGATTATTTTACATCAGCATATTTTTCTATGATATCATTTTTTGTTAAATCTAAATTCTGATCATATTCAACTCCAGACGGTATTACACCACCTATTTAAATAGAAACACCTAATCTAAACATTCAACTTAATCACTCGAAACTAATGTAAAAATAAAAGACAGTTCCACTCGTCCAACAGATTTTTTAGGCAAGATCATTTTTTCCTAATTGAATTTATGAATCATCTTTAGTACCCATATATTAACTACTGAATTCTTCGCCACCACCGTCACCATCATCAAAATTTCTTTCACGATTTTGTTTATTCTTTTTTTGATTAAATCTGTAAGTAAAACTCAATCTAATTTGTCTTTGTCTCCATTGAAATTCGCCCTCTGAAACAGTTGTAGGAGAATAACTAGTAGATTTTCGTTTTCTTGAATTCAATAAGTCACTTACGTTTAAGGATAATGTTCCTTTTTCGTTTAAAATATCTTTACTAAATGCCAGGTTTACACTAATCATTCCGTCACGTTTTGATTGTGCAGTTTCCCGAGGGCCTCTATACATTGCCCTTGTTTGCCAATCTATTTTTCCTGGTAAAGTGATTCGTGAGTTTAGTCTTGTAAACCAACTTACATCTTCTGAATCGTAATTTATTCCGTCAAAATCTCCGTCTGTTATTGATTTAAAAAAGTTGAAACTATTCGATAACCTCCACCATTTAAAAGGATTATAATTAGCCGTAAATTCAAACCCATATCTATCTTGTGAACTCAAATTAATTGGAGTTCTTATAATTACCAGTGTTTCAACACCATTAACATCTCTGTATTCCTCATTTTGAGCCATTTCAATATTATCAGTGGCATGCTGGTAGTAAATCGATGAATTTAAAGTGAACTTTTCCCAGCGTTTTAAATATCCAAGATCAAATGAATTTGTATAGGTTGGATCTAAATTTACATTACCTTTTCTTATATAAGTTTCACTTGTACGTGATTCGAAGGGGTTTAAGAACCAGTGATGTGGTCGTCTTAATCTTCTACTATAACCCAATGTTAAACTTTCAGATTCATTAAATTCTAATCCTAAATTTACGGTAGGGAAGAATTCAGTAAAATTTTCGTTATAAATTTCATTCGTTTGTATCAAGTTAATTTTTCTATCAGTATTTTCCATACGTAACCCTAATAAATATGAAAACTTATTTATTTTTTTCCCATATTGAGAATACAATGCATATATGTTTTGTTCAAATTCTAAAGTATTAGAAAAATTAGTATTGTTGATGAATTGATTCGAATCCGAATCAAATTCTTCAACTAAATAATCAGAATTAAGCTCATCTAAATTAATATTAAATCCAAATTCAAACTGAGTGTTTTCACCAATAGGTAAAGTGTAATCACCTTTAAATTGAATTTCTGAATCTTTTTCTTCCGTTGTGTTACGTTCAGGTTCATTTTCAAAAAATGAAGGATAACTTTCATTATCAGTGATATAACTAAAATTATTTTCTTTACTTTCTCCATATTGAAAATCCAGCGTTAATTTATGCCCTGATTTATTAAAATCTTTGGTATAATTGAGATTATACTCAACAGTTTTATCCTCTTCAGTTTCGTTTTCTTGTCGAATACTGCTAGATTCTAAATTATTGTTATTATCTAGTTCAGTTATTAAATTTATGGAAAGATCATCGCCATCAGATTTCCTATATAGAAAAGATCCTGTAATTGAACTTTTGTCTGATAAAAAATATTCAATTCCAACTCTATTATTGAAACTTTTCCTTTCACGATCATATTCTCTATCTTCGTTTCTATAGTTCAAAATATTTTCAAATTCATCAAAATACGTAGTATTGTTGTGTGAATTTCCTGGCGCGTTTCTATAATTATAACCTGTATTTCCAAATAAATTGAACTTTTTAGTACGGAAATTTAAATTAGCAGAGACTCCAAAATTATCCGGGTTTCCAATTGATGTAATGAAAGAACCATTAAATCCTTGCGCTTTGCCTTTCCGAAGAATAATATTTAAAATTCCGGCAGTACCTTCGGCATCATATCGTGCGGAAGGGCTAGTAATTACTTCAACTTTTTCTATTGCGTCTGCCGGTAATTGGCGTAATGCATCGGTACCACTTAAACCTACCAAACCGGAAGGTTTTCCGTTGACTAAAATCCGTACATTATCATTACCCCTTAAACTAACATTGCCTTCTACATCAACAGAAACTGATGGGACATTATCCAATACATCTGAAGCGGTGCCTCCTCTCACTGTCATGTCTTTTCCAACATTGTATATTTTTTTATCCAAGTGAATTTCAACAGTACTTTTTTCTGCAATAATTTCAATTTCATCCAATGCCTCCGAATCCACTATTAATGCAATAGTGCCAAAATTTATATTTTCATTAAT
>RCNB010004973.1_pt1 | contig 10860 bp, 10 predicted proteins | sample 2041321 | NCBI WGS metagenome assembly RCNB01 (sample SAMN09708232, study PRJNA481090) | Marine sediment metagenome, whole genome shotgun sequencing project.
ATTAATCGACGTGAATTTGGTTTTGAAAAGTGGAATGATTTTGATGCTGACTTGTTTGATAAAATTAGAGATTCACTATTAAAGAAAACGAGAGAGTCGCATCGAAAAATAATAGGCTTTGATAAAGCCCCTTCTGCGGTACGAAAGGCGATAGATAACGTAGCGAATGCCCATCTTGAAGAGTTTATAGAGATAACCCATGAAAATTTCTTTAATACTGAAAAAGAAGTCGAAGGTAAAACAATTGTATTATTCAATCCGCCTTACGGAGAAAGATTAGAAATTGACGTGCCTATTTTTTATAAAGAAATCGGGAATACCTTGAAACATGGTTACTCTAATACGGACGCTTGGTTAATTACTTCAGATTTTCAGGAAGGTTTAAAAAGTGTAGGTCTAAGAACTTCTAGAAAGATACCTGTTTATAATGGTAAGCTAGATTGTAGATTTGTTAAATATGAAATGTATGAAGGAAGTAAGAAGGCTAAAAAGCAACTTAAAAATCCTGAAATTTAGATTGTTTTTTGAATAATTGACACTTTTTTTATCATTTTATATTGATTATATAGCGTACACTTATCTATATATTTTCCATCTTTTTCAGCCTCTAAATTGTTGATGAAAATAGTAAAATTTTTCAATTGTTGATAAGTAGGTGATTTATTCAGTAGTTAAATACTAATTTAATTATCTGATAATAAATTAATTAATTGTTTTTTTAGTAAAAATTACCCATACTTCTTTTTAACATTATATGAACAATTAAAATGTTAATAACTGTACAGTGCCATCTTAAAATTGACCACTTATGTAAACTAATTTAGTTAGACAAATTCGTTATGATATATTTCATCTTCAGGGTAGGAGTTGGGTGAGTTATGTTAGAAGTTTAATTAAAGAACATAATTGAAGTGAATTCAAGAAGAAAATTTTTAAAAAACTCCGCTTTTGCAGGTATTGTAATAATCTCAAGTCCCAATCTGGCTTTTACAAATACCACATCAACTATTTTTACTGAAAATGAATTAATAGGCCAAGGAAATCCTAAACTATACGGAACGGGATATAAATTGCAAAAAAAGGCGCATCAAGCTTTTTTAGAGATGAATTATGAAGCACGTAAGAACGACATGAATATTCGTGTTGTATCGAGTTACAGAAGCTTTAATCATCAAAATTTAATTTGGACGCGTAAATATAAAAGATATCGCTCTAGAAATTTATCGTCGCAACATGCAGTATTGTATAATATACGTTATACGGCCATACCAGGCAGTTCGAGACATCATTGGGGTACTGAAATTGATGTAGTCGACGGAAGTATCAAAACCTCTAAATATCCATTAAACACCAAAAATTTTCATGGATATGGTATTTACAAATCATTTAGAGAATGGATGGACTCAAATGCGCATAAATTTGGGTATTACAGAGTATATACAAATGATCATACTCGAAAAGGGTTTAAGTATGAACCATGGCACTATAGTTTTGCTGAGTTAGCAAAACCAATGTTAAGAGAGTATAGTCAAAGAGATATGCAAGAAATGTTAAAGAAGCAACCCTTATTAGGTAAGGATAATTTTACAGATAGCTTTTTAAAAGAATATACAAAAGATAATATTTTAGGTATCAATAGAAGTCTATTATTTTAAGTCGTATACTTTCTTCCTTTTTAAATAAAACTCAGGTTAGTGACTTGGTTTTTTTTAGTGTCTAACAGAATTACCTACGACTAAATTTTGCCGTAATTAATTATATACGTTGTTGCCCACAATTGTTTTCTACTGCTTATTTATTCTTTACGAAAATTAATTTGTGTTTACTCTTTGTATTTTCTCGTTGTTCTAATTCGAACTTACCAATAGATTTAATCAAGGGAGTCAATTTTTCAAATCCATAATTTCTAGAATCAAAATTGGGCTGCTTTTTTTGAAGTAAACTTCCCACATCTCCAAGAAATGCCCAGCCATCTTCGTCTGATAAATCAGAAATAGTAGTAGCGATTAATTTAGTAACTCTTGGGGTGATTTGATCTAGACTATCTTTTACGATGTCTTTTTGACTTACATTTTCTTTCTTTTCAGTTTGCTTTCGAATAATTTCGATATAGATGAATTTATCGCAAGCTACAATAAAGGGAGTTGGTGTTTTTTTCTCTCCAATTCCAATAACTTGCATACCAGCTTCTCTCAATCTAGTCGCAAGTTTTGTAAAATCACTGTCGCTGGAAACAAGACAAAACCCATTTACTTTTTCAGAATATAGAATGTCCATCGCATCGATGATCATTGCCGAATCTGTAGCGTTTTTACCAACGGTATATGCGTATTGCTGAATTGGCGTAATTGCATTTTGCAGCAATAGATTTTTCCATTTTGATAAATGCGGACTGGTCCAATCACCATAAATCCTCTTAATGGTTGGATTACCATATTTTGCTATTTCTTCCATCATTTCCTTTACGTGAGCAGATGGTATATTGTCTCCGTCTATAAGTACGGCTAAATTCATATTCATATTATTTCTTGTATTATTTTATTTTATTATTCGTGTAACTTCTTTTTGTGTTATCATAGTTTACACGGTGTTTGTGTATGGTTTAGCTCTCCTGGTTATTTTCTCAAGCTTGTTTTAATAATTGTCTTCGCTAGTTCGCTGCACTTGTGTGTAAACATCTAATTTAGCAAATAAAAACCGAATAGAAGATCCGCTAGTCGTGATACTTCGTGATTTGTAAGTAGACGGGAACTGTTAATTAATTATACATGTTGTTGGCTAACGTTTTCAGGATACCCTTCATCCTTGATGTAAATGTTTGGTATCTCACCATAAAATTTATTAAAAATCATGCAGGCTGTTAAATCTCCAGTTACATTAACTGCTGTTCTAAACATTCCCAAAATACGGTCAATCCCAATAATAACAATTAGACCATCGATGGGAATTCCTGCACTCTGTAATACGGATGCAAGAATAATAACCCCACCTCCAGGAATGGCAGGTGTTCCTATGGAAGCAGCTACCACAGTAAAGGTGATTAATACTAAGCTTATAAGTGACAATTCAATACCATATGCTTGTGCCATAAAAATGGTCGTTACACATTGAAATAATGCAGTTCCATCCATATTAATGGTGGCTCCAATGGGAATAACAAAGTCGCTGATATTAGAGGATACTCCTAGTTTTTCATCTGCTGTTTTCATCGAAATAGGCATGACAGCAGCTGAGCTAGCGGTTGAAAATGCCAATAGTTGAGGAGCTCTTATCGCTCGTAAAAAACTTAGCGGGTTTTTCTTTACCACCAGTAAAACCAGCAATAAATAAAATATCATTAATAGTATCAATCCCGCTATCACGACTATCATATAATAACCCAAGCCGAGAAATATGTCAATACCTGTTCTGGAAAGTAAAGCGGCCATTAGTCCAAATACCGCATAAGGCACAAGGATCATTGCCCATGATACTACAATCATACAAATTTTTTGAACGGCTTCCGTAAAACGAATGATGGGTTTCGCAGTTTCTTTATGTAGCTGGGTTATGGCTACACCTATGATGATCGTAAAAATAACAACACCCAACATTTCGCCCATCAAGATTGATTCTAACGGATTATTTGGGATGAGGTTGGAAATTGCAGTTGGGATGTTTTCCATAAGGTTAGGTGCTTCTGTAGATGCTAATTGTTCTCCACTACTATTTGGAAACCCACCTAATTTAAAAATGTACTCACCGGGTTTCATAATAAGGGTAACTACCAGACCGATGATGATGGAAATTGCGGTTGTAAAAACGAAATAAAGCAGTAGCCTTAATCCAAAGGTTTTAAGGTTTTCTGATGTATTACCTACAATTCCGGATATTATGGAGGCAAATATTAAGGGTATCATGATCATTTGCACCAGTCTCATAAATATTTGGCCTGGCAAGTCGAGCCAATTGGCTAGCGACAGACTTAAATTCTCTGAAACCAGTCCTGCAGATGGGTTAAGAAGCAGTCCCAATCCAGCTCCTAAAATCAATCCAATGATTACCTTAAGCCATAAACGACCTTTTATCAGGTGCTCTAAATGAACGGACAATTTATTAAGCGGTCTTATTTCTAACATGGTTTTATGGTGTTTTAAATGTATCCATTTTTAAAGCCAAATCAAAATATTTGGTGGACTTAGTTTAAAGCTCAGAACTTTAATTTAGTCGACAAACTCTATATTAATTATAGCCATTGTTAGGGACTGCTTTTTTTATCTTTTTGATTGCATCAGTTACCTTTTCGTTAGAGGTTGCAACGTTCATTCTCATAAATAATGCACCTTCTCGTCCGAACCAATGACCTGCGTTGAGTCCAATTTCAGAGTTTTCTGTTAAATGACGAAACATTTCTTTAGTGTCTTTATAAACCTTTCTAAAATCTAACCAAACTTGATAGGTGCCTTCGGGTTCAATAAGTTCAATTTTTGAATTTTCTAATTCTATTTCTATGCTTTTTATATTTTCTTCAATGGTACTTATGACTTCTTTCAACCAAGATTGTCCTTGATTATAAGCTGCTTCCATTGCAACTCGCGTTAAGGCATTTGTTCTTCCTAAGTTATATTTTTTGAATGTATTCGAAATAATCTTTTTAATATCTTCATTGGGAATGATTGCTATTGAATCTGAAATTCCACAAAGATTAAAAGTCTTGGCCTCTGATGTGCAAACAATAATTTTTTCATAATCATTAATGAAATGTAAAGCACTAGTGAATTGATTGTTAAAAAGGATAATATCCTTATGTATTTCATCTGAAATAAGAAGCAAGTCATTCTCTTTACAAATACGAACGACTTCGCCTAATTCTTTTTTTGTCCAAACTCTACCAATTGGATTGTGAGGATTACAAATAATCAGAATTTTATTGTTTTCTAATTTTGCTTTTTCCTCTAAATCTTGAAAGTCAATTTGATATTGCTTTTTAATTAATTTCAGAGAATTTTTAATTATTTTGCGTTTTGTCTTTCGTATCACATCTCTAAATTCCATAAAAACAGGAGGTTGCGTTATTATGCCGTCACTTTCAGATGTAAAATTTTCAATTATAATCGAAATTGTTGTAGTGATCGTTGGGCTATATAAAATATGGTCTTTGTTTAAGTCGATCTGATAGTTTTGTTGATACCATTTCTTTTGTGCTAAGAAAAAAGATTCGGGCTTGTATTCATAACCAAATCCGGAATTGGAAATTCGTTCAATTAAAGCGTCTTGGATTGGTTTTGCTACTTGAAATTCCATATCTGCCACCCACATCGGTATAATATCGCCTTTTCCAAATAGAAATTCTAAAGTATTTGGATTGGATTTGGTTAACGGTAATTCCTTTAATTTTTGGTCAATGTTCATCAAGTGTTTCAGTTATGGCTAACGATTGGTGTATCGTTACTTGCGTGCAACTAAGATAACAAAAAGGAATTGCGGAAGGAGATTCTACAGTTCCGAAGCTTCGGGACCGTGATTTTCATTAAACACTTTCAATAATTTTTTAAAGAGCCTTTATCTTTAAGAATATTTTCTCTATATGGCCATATCGTATTTTTTTGAAAGGCTTTTATCAAAGTTTACTTACTAATTTAAAGCGATTCTATCTCGTTATGTAGCGACTTTAGTAAATTAATACAGACACCTTTAAGAGAAATTAAATTCCCTGCTAAGGATTGGTTTATCCAGTAATGACCAGCTGCATTACGCTCAATTAATTTAGGATGAGATTGAATATCTTTTAATGCCTCCAATCTATTTTTGTGTGAAAACAAAACGCTTGTGGTAGGATCGATTTCAAAAGCTGCGGTAGATTTAGCAAGCTCTAAATCTAATGGTATTATCCAATTTTTATTGACATTATTTGAATTGTCAACAGCCTTTACGTAGCCATAGTATTCATTGATTTTATCGACCAATGACGAATTTTTAATAATGTTCATATTACCGGTTTGAGAAAGATCTATATAAGTGTTATTCGTTGGAATAAACTCTTGCATAATCCAGCCTCTAATAAAGTAATTTGTAAAAAGTGAATCTAATTCGATTTCACTCGTATTATAGCCAATAGATTTGACAAGCTTATTTATAATATCTTGGGTTATTTCAATTTCATCTATGATATAGTTTATAGTAATCGTGTCTTGTTCAATATCATTAACCAGACGCTGTAAATAGGTTTCTTTTAATTGATTGTATTTTCTAGATTCATTCCAATTATTAATTTGTAATGCAATTAATATTCCAATTACCACAAGTATAATTTCACCAATGGCGTATTTAAAATATTTGCCTGTTTTGTTTTGTTCCATTAGGTCTTGTCTGATTATATTAAAAAACTTGATCATAATAGGATAGTTCGTTTTTTAGGTGCCTCAATCAAATATCTACTAGTTGCTTGGTATCGCTTCACGATACTTCATTTCACCAATATGATTGGTCAATGATTGGTCATAATGAAGGCTAACCGTTTGTATACTCTTAGTTACTTTCTAATTCAATTACAGCACTGTTAGGATATAGCTTTTCTAATTCTTTTCTGCCTGAATTAAATTTTTCAGAAATTTCATCAAGATCTAAATTTCCTTTTTGATAATCTATCTCCAGTTCTAACAGCATTATTTGTTCCTTAAGTATTTTTTTATAAGCTTCGGTAGAATTGTAATTGGAAACTTTTCTCATATTTATGAGTCCATTATAAACTTGATTATGTGAAAATTCAGTCAAATTTTTTGAAATGAGTTCATTTGATATGATCGTTTCCATCAAGTCTGGATATGGAATGGGGTTATTTAATTGTATACTACTAATATTCGAATCGCCATTAATAGTATCTTTCTCTAAACCAGTAATGTAATCGAATAATACATTTGTATAGTTATAGGTGCCATCAAGTATATTTCTAGCGGTATTAAGTAATTTTATTGTGTCTAATTTTTCCTTTTTCTGGTTTTCTAAATGGGTTAAAGTAAACGCTAATAATACACCAACTAAGGTAGCAATCAAAGTCGATATAAAAGATAAAGCTTCAGATTTGACACCCTTATTGCGAATAATTGCCAAAAAGAGAATACTAATTATAGATAAGGCTATTAAAATTATTGTAATGTTCATATTATTTGGTTCATTCTATAATTTCGTAATCAATACTTAGTTTTCGCAAAGCTCTTAAAGCAGAGCCAGCGTTTTTATCTTCTATCTCAATATCTACAGCGTCTCCTTCTAAGAGTATATCCATAAGTTGATTCGACAAGGATTGGTCAATGTTAGATGAAATTTCTGCAATACATTTGGCTATCGCTCTTCTATCTGGCCTCTGAGCTTCACAAGACAATAAGTTTAATTTCATAATAATAATTTATTATTGCAACCTACCAGCGTTGAGATACCGTCTGGATTATACTTACATCATTATTTATTTTAATGCGTACAACTTTAGGTGTATGGTTAGTTCCGTAAGCACTAAGATAGCAAAAAAGGACCGCGTTTATGAATTTCAGCAGAATTTACTTCTTAGTCTTGAAGCGCTTCGAAGCAATTGGCTATAAACGTCGTTGTGTGGCGTAACTTATCAAGTCAAGATTTTCTATTGAGGTTCGATAAATTGTCATTATTCTACTAACAGGGATCCCTTTTTTTTTGGCATATTCTGTAACAGAAGAAGCTGTTTGCCGTCCGTATGAGTCTAGAAGTTTAAGTAGTTTTCTTTCATTTTGCAAAAATTAAACAAGCTAGTTTGTTACATTTATCAAAAGAAAAAGCTCCATAAATGGAGCTTTTTTGTAGCGAGGAGCAGAATTGAACTGCCGACCTCAGGGTTATGAATCCTGCGCTCTAACCGTCTGAGCTACCTCGCCATTCGCGGTTGCAAATATAAAAACAAATTTAGTTGACACAAGCATGAATGTTTAAATTTTTATAAAAAGATTTTTTTAGAAATAAATATTATATATATTGTCGCTTATTGCTAAAAAAAATAAGATTAAATGTCTGATAAAATAAAGTTCGATATAGAGTTTCCAATTCACTCATCTCCAGCATTCTTATTCCAATATTTATCTACACCAGATGGGTTGGGCCAGTGGTTTGCTGACAATGTGAACTCAAGAAGTGATTTGTTTACATTTATCTGGGATGATTCTGAAGAAGAGGCGAAAAGAATTTCTTATAAAACGAATGAACGTATTCGTTATAAGTGGGTCGAAGAAGATGATGATACCTATTTCGAATTTAGAATTGAGGTAGATGCAATTACAAAAGATGTTTCTTTGATGGTTACTGCGTTTGCAGATGAAGATGATGTTGACGAATCAAAAATGTTTTGGGAAAACCAAATAAGCGAATTAAAACAGGTCATTGGTGCTTAAAAAGCACTAATTTAACTTCTAAAAGCCTTGAGAAATCAAGGCTTTTTTTGTTAGCTTTGCAAACTAAATTTTTTGTATGCTGAATTATAATGGAAGAATAATTGCAAAAAGCGATGTTACTATTTCGCCCGAAAATCGTGCTTTTAAATATGGAGATAGTATTTTTGAGACCTTAAAAGTTGAAAACAAAAAAGTGTTTTTTGTAGAAGACCATTACTTTAGATTGATGGCATCTAGTCGTATGCTGCGCATGCAATTAGGCATGGATTTTACCTTAGAATATTTCGAAAGTGAGATTTTGAAAATTGTTGAGGTATTAAATTTGGTAAGTGCACGTGTTCGCTTTTCTTTATTTAGAAAAGTAGGTGGATTGTATACACCTACAGATAATAAGACCGATTTTTTAATTGAAGCTAGTAATTTAAATGTCGTGATTAAAGATACCTATGAAATTGAGTTATACAAAGATCATTATGTGTATTCAGGGATCTTATCGACCATTAAATCTACCAATAGATTAATCAATATAGTCGCTAGTATTTTTAAGGAAGAAAATGAATATGACAATTGTATTTTATTAAATGAAAAAAAACAACTTGTAGAAGCTACAAATGGCAATATATTTTTAGTAATTAATGATACTATTGCAACGCCAGCCTTGACAGAAGGTTGCATTAAAGGAGTGATTCGAAAAAAAATAGTAGAACTGATAAAAAAGGACCCGAATCTTATATTAGAAGAACGTGCTATTTCTCCGTTTGAATTGCAAAAAGCCGATGAAGTATTTATCACCAATGCAATTATAGGTATTCAACCTGTTACAAACTATAGACGTAAAAAATACGAAGTGGAGGTTTCTAAAGTACTCGCCAAGAAGCTAAAGGCAGCAGCGTTGTTGGGCTAATTTAGACTTGGATTTTCTGGAGCATTTGCCCATATTTGGTATTCGCCGCCAAATTTCATCAATTCATCTTTCCAGAAGGAATCGTGAGAGATGTCGAAAATATTTTGGTGTTTATTTTCAATAACTTTCCATGAAGTGGTGTCTAATTCGTCTTGTAATTGGTCTTTACTCCAACCTGAATAACCCAAGAAAAAACGAATATCATCCTTTGTTAACCGATCATTTTCAAGTAATTGCTGCACCATTTCAAAATCACCACCCCAAAAGATACCATCGCCAATTTCAATACTATCTGAAATTAATTCGGGCATTCTATGCACAAAATATAAGTTTTCTGTGGCAACAGGACCGCCAATATAAATCTGTAAACTAGACTCAACTTCAGGGATAATATCACTTATGGTAAATTCTGAGGGTTTATTAATAATAAAACCAATAGCACCTTCATCATTATGTTCAGACAAGAGCACAATAGACCTGTTAAATGACGAATCACTTAAAATAGAAGGCTCTGCGATTAACAATTTTCCCTTTGATGGTTTTAAAGTTTGCATAAAATGCTATTATTCAACTAATATAATAAAAAAAGTATATAAAATAAAAATCCCAGCTAAAAACTGGCTGGGATCTTTGATATAACGGAAATGGTTCTTATTTTAGTATGAGCTACGGTAGTTTATTTAATAGCTACGAGCTCTACATCAAAAATTAAAGGTGCATTCGGAGGAATTACTCCGCCAGCTCCTTGTGACCCATAAGCCAGTTCTGAAGGAATAACCATACGCGCTTTATCACCGACTTTTAATAGTTGAATGCCTTCATCCCAACCAGAAATAACTTGACCTACGCCAATAGTAAAATCAATAGGTTGCTTGCGTTTGTAAGAAGAATCGAAGACTGTTCCGTCTAATAATTGCCCTTTATAGTGCACAGATACCATGGCACCTTTGGTAGCTTGCTTACCAGTACCTTCTTGAACAATTTGGTAACGTAAACCACTCTCAGTTTCCTTAAAACCCTCTGAAGCCTCCTTTAATATAGCTTCTTGGTCATTTTTTTCAGCCGCATCACGTTCAGTTCTACCTCCTTCAAATTGTCTAAATGCTTCTATAGCATTGAAAGCTTCCGCAGAAGCGCCAACTCTAACAATTTCAAGAGACGTTAATGCATCATTCTGTTCAATGGTATCTACAATGTCTTGGCCTTCAATAACAGTACCAAAAACAGTATGTTTATTGTCTAACCATGGCGTTGCTATATGGGTAATAAAAAACTGGCTACCGTTAGATGCAGGACCAGAGTTAGCCATAGAAAGGATACCGGGCTTATCATGTTTTAAATCAGGGTGAAATTCGTCATCAAAACTATACCCAGGGTTTCCTGTACCAGTTCCTTGAGGGCAACCACCTTGTATCATAAAATCAGCAATAACTCTATGAAAATTTAAACCATCATAATAGGGAGTACCTTGAGGTTTTACTTCGTTTTCGAGATTACCTTCTGTCAAGGCAACAAAATTACCTACAGTACCAGGTGTTTTTTCAAATTCTAAATTAACTAATA
>RCNB010002674.1_pt1 | contig 10855 bp, 7 predicted proteins | sample 2041321 | NCBI WGS metagenome assembly RCNB01 (sample SAMN09708232, study PRJNA481090) | Marine sediment metagenome, whole genome shotgun sequencing project.
GAAGGCTTTTCTACACCTGAAACCCATGGTAAATGGTCACTTAGAGCATCTGCAACTGGGGAACTTATTTTTGACAATGTCAAAGTCCCTAAAGAGAATCTATTGCCCGGAAAAAATGGATTGGGAGCTCCGTTGGGTTGTTTGGATTCAGCTCGTTACGGCATTGCCTGGGGTGCTATAGGTGCAGCGATGGACTGTTATGACACCGCTCTACGGTACGCTAAAGAGCGTATTCAATTTGGGAAACCTATCGCTGCCACACAATTGCAACAAAAGAAATTGGCCGAAATGATCACCGAAATTACCAAAGCCCAATTATTGGCATTTCGATTGGGGCAATTAAAGAATGAAGGGCGGGCAACTACGGCCCAAATCTCCATGGCGAAACGCAATAATGTTGATATGGCCATCAAAATTGCCCGCGAAGCGAGGCAAGTATTAGGTGGTATGGGTATAACTGGTGATTACAGCATAATGCGACATATGATGAATCTGGAAAGTGTGATTACTTACGAAGGAACCCATGACATTCATTTATTGATAACCGGGGCCGATATTACAGGCATGCCAGCATTTCAATAAAAAGGATTATTTTAGGTTGAAATTCGTTACCAATATTCCATGAGATACATTCTTTTTCTATTCGTATTACTTATTCTTGGTTGCAGGACCGAAGTCAATAAAGCTATTGACACCACTATTTCAACAGTCGAAGTAAATAATACTGTAAGTGGCGAACTGCAAACACCTGATGTTCTTTTGGGTGATTTATTTTCCGAAGTGCAACTACAGGGAGTATTTGAAGATGGTAAAACCTTTGTGGATTGTATCGCAAAATATCCTTACGCGGAAATCAAAGCGGCATTCGAAAACGAAAAAGACCAGACCGATTTTGACTTGAAGGCTTTTGTTCTAGAACATTTTGAAGTACCAGGTTCAATATCATCGGATTTCAAATCAGACCCAAATAAAACAGCAATTCAGCATGTAAATGCGCTTTGGCCTGTACTAAAACGTGAATCAGATAGTATCACTATTGGAAGTACCTTGATTCCATTACCTAAATCCTATATAGTTCCTGGAGGTCGTTTTCGTGAAGTCTATTATTGGGACAGCTATTTTACAATGTTGGGATTGGTTGAAAGTGGTGAATTTGAGCTTATTGAAAATATGGTGGACAATTTTGCCCACCTAATCAATACGGTTGGTCATATTCCCAATGGAAATAGAACCTATTATATTACACGCTCCCAGCCGCCATTCTTTTCACAAATGGTGAAGCTATTGGCTACCCAAAAGGGAGATGCTATTTATGGGAAATACAAAAGAGAGCTCCGAAAAGAATATGAGTTTTGGATGCAGGGTAGCAATGCTACAACGGTACCCATAAAACATTGTGTGAACACACCATCAGGAATTATGAACCGTTATTATGATTTGGGTGATACCCCACGACAGGAATCCTTTCGTGAGGATTATACACAAGTACAAGAATTAGGCGGTGGCAACAAAATGTACCGTGATTTAAGGTCCGGAGCAGAATCTGGCTGGGATTATACTTCGCGCTGGTTTGCAGACGGAAAAACCATAGAATCCATTGTAACTACTGATATTATTCCAGTGGACTTGAATGCACTACTTTATGGTTTGGAAGAAGTTTTGACACAATGTTACAAGGATGACGTTACTTATGTCGCGACGCTTAAATTAAGCATGGCCAACAGAAAGGAATTTCTGAACGACTACAGTTTTAATGATAAAGATGGTGTTTTTGAAGATTTTAATTGGGTAAAACAAGAACGGACAGGGTTAAAATCCTTAGCTATGGTTTATCCCCTTTTCTTTGGAATGACCAGTCAAGCACAAGCAGATGGAATTGCCTCTTATATCGAGAAGCATTTTGTAAAACCAGGTGGTGTGGTTACTACGCTTTATAATACGGGACAGCAATGGGATGCACCCAATGGTTGGGCACCACTACAATGGATGACCATTATGGGATTGGAAAATTACGGTCATAAAAAATTGGCAAGAACCATCGCGGAGCGATGGGTAGCCCTTAATGAAAAAGTATATGCCAATACTGGAAAATTTGTAGAAAAATATAATGTTGAGGATATGACATTAAATGCCGGTGGTGGGGAATACCCCGTACAAGATGGTTTTGGTTGGAGTAACGGAGTGTATTTGGCATTAAAAGCCTATCTAAATAAAAAGTGATCGGCAATTCAATAAGTTACCGACTTCAATATTTCTTATCCGCGTTTATAGGCCATGAAAATTTCATCGTCAGCAATTTGTGGATCATCCACAAAAGTTAGCGACAAAGCACCTGAATTCAATTCGTAAGTATATTGCATTTCATTTTTGAATGTGATCAAATTACCTTGCACGGTAAAAATTCCTGCTGCTTCGGTAAAAAACTTAAATTCCCCCGTATTTTCAACTTTCAGATTGTTTCCTTCAAAGGTTAATTTATGCCCACTGAAATCGGGGTTATTTCCAAAAGCACAAAAACAGGACACATTGCCCAGTGTCCATTTACCTTCCAAAGGCGTAGGCGTAGTATTTGAATCCTCATTATTATCATTGGAACATGAAACAAATAGAATGGTCATAAACAATATTGTAAATAGCTTTTTCATAGTAATCATTTTATATAAAGATGAATAAATAGGTTTTGGTTGCGCAAATAGATCTTCATACATACCCAAAAAGCCCTATGAAAACTATTAAAAAACATAAAAGCACGCTTTCACCACAATATTGGCTTACTACGCATCATTTCTTTTCATCGCAGGGTATAGCGATATACATTTACTATGTAATAAAAACGAATTAAAATTTTTCATTTTCATATAGTGTTCTCGTAAAAGAGTCTTATCGTAAAAGGTAGGACTCTTTTTAGTTCTGGTCAATGCTACTACTGCTGTCCGCTTTTTGGCATCCCATTTACTCACTTAGAATTCTTTGGTGGTAAATCACCTGATATACGGTCGTTAGACAAATCATCAGGGCGCTGGTCGTTTTCCGAAAAGTGCACCACCTGCTGCGGCAATGGGATTTCTATGCCCAATTCATCAAATCGGTTATATATAGCTATCGATACATCACTTTTAGATTTTAGGCTGTTCTGAAAATACACCCAAAAAAGCAACCGGAAGTTCAGGGCGCTATCACCAAACTTATCAAATAGCGCCATAGGTGCTGGATTTTTTAATACCATTTTATTTTCAGACACTACTTTGAGCAGTACTTCAAGCACCTGATTAGGGTCCGAGCCATAGGAAGCCCCAATCCAAATTTCATTCCTTCTGATATTGTTGGAGAGAGTCCAGTTAATTAAATTATTTGAAATCAGATTATTGTTTGGCACCACGACTTCAGAACCGTCATAGGTACTTATTCGGGAAGAACGAACCCCGATTTTACTAACGACCCCAAGTAAATTATTTACCTCCACCACATCACCGGTTAGAATAGGTCTTTCAAAAACCAGAATAATGCCTGATATAAAATTGGAGACCACGTTTTGCAGTCCAAATCCAATACCCAGGCCAAGTGCTCCTGCCAGCAGATTAAACTTGCTAAGGTCTATACCCAAGGCAGAAAGGGCCAATACAAATCCCAAGGCTAGGATAAAATAACGTATTACTAAAGAAATTGCCGCAGGTACGCCTTTTGGAAGCGTAATAAAATTCAGTTTAATCTCTTGGCCATCGAGCAAAAACGATATAAGACCTGTGATGAGGAATGAGGTGGCCAGGATGCCAATAAATCCCAAGATCATACCTAGAGTAAATGTTACGCTGCCAACCTTATACGGCACAGAAAGTATACTATCAATAGTTGTGGCAAGTGGCTGGTAGAGACCTACCATGTTTAGAAAATAAAACAGCCAGCAAATCATAACCGCAAAACGAATAGCACGCATTACTTTCAACTCCAATACCGTTCTATTGATAGCACTGAGATCTAATTTACGACGGTAATGCTTGTTGATAAAACCCAGTGCTATGCCATAGGCTATAATCAAAATCGCGTAAAAAATAAGTGTTAATTCACTGCCTTGACCAATTATTTTTATACAGACCTCGGTCAGGTTTGTATATCCTAGAACATTCGAAATCAATGCTATGACAAGGATTAAGTAAAAAACTGGAGTTGAACGAATTAATAAGGAACCAAACTTGCTCAGGTTTAACTTGCTGGTAATCTTATACGGGTATGTTAAATAGGTCAAAATTCCTGCAAAAATAAATATCTCGATCAATAAATAGATACGATTTTGAGAAGGGGATAGCCAAAAATAGGTCTTTGCCACATTTAATATAAAAATCGCTATAACAAAGTAGGGGACATTTCGAAAGCGTTCTGGCATACTGGGTTTTACCAGAATGGCAGCACCAATAAGTAGTAATAACAGTATGCTATCGAACCAGAGCTTTGGGGTATTGATAAATATAAATATTGCCGACAGTACCGTCAAAAAGGCAATCACCCAGAACGTATCCTTTAGGATGATGTCTCCGGCCTGTTGAAGATTTGTATCTACTTTAGCTGACTGGTGCTGTAGCAAGCTTTTTTTTATAACCCGGATTCCGATAAATATAAGGGCAATTAAAATTGCAAAGAGGTAAATGGTGTGTTCCTTGGCACTTATATAATTCCAAATTGCCTTAATATTTTGCCTTACAGATTCTTCTCCTTCTTTCTCTACAGAGTTTGTGAAGTTTTTAAAAGAAGTTTTCCAAAGGGGTTGATTTCGCAAATGGAAAATTTGATAGACCTCAGAATACCGCAATGACGTCAAGTTTTCGATAACTTCGTCAATAATATCAATTTGACCACTTACTTGAGACTGCAGATTTAAATACTTATTATTTTTACCAATAACAATGGTTTCGATTTTTTTATACCTGTCCCAAACCGATTTAATATTTATCAGAAGCTCTATTGGAACTTCCTTCTGCTCTGCATTCTGATACGTTAATTCCCAGGTTTTTTCACTATAAGGGATTGTTTCGAGAAGTATGGCATTTCGTTCTGCATAGAGGTTGATCGTCGTCTGAAAATTTTCAAGAAAATCGCGATATCTGTTCCAAGTTTTAATAAGATTATCTACCCGCTGTAAATTGGGAGATCTATCTAAAAAATTAATTGCAAGTTTTTTGCGTTCTTCAACCGTCTCGGTGTAAATGGGTAAGAGCGAATCAATTCTGGATATACTCTGTTCAAGTTCCATTTTTAGCTCTATCTCCCTGATATCGTTACTAGCCACTCCAATTTCTTGAATGATATTGATAACAGGGATGGCCTCAGGGTTTTTTGTGAGTACAGAATCAACAGTAGAGCTTCCCGTAACAGTCTGTACAATCCCTTGGGAATGCACTTGCAGTGACAAAAGAAAAAGAATTAAAATTAAGTATTGTTTTATTTTATGAGGCATCCTATGGATGTTTAGATTCTATTATACTAATATAACGAGAGTTCGACAAACCTATAGCGCCAAATATAATTGTTTTGTGGCTGCCCTGCCGTACAGCCTCGTCTTGTGCTGCTTTTTCTAGGAAAATAAATCCAGAAGTCCACCAAAGGATACCTATCTTCATAAATTCTAATCTATATCCATTGACTTTTGGAGTGAGATCATGGACTCCTGCCCTACTTTTATAATACCATCCTGGGGCCTATTTAATTCTACAATTAGCGTGGTGAGCGCCGCAAAAGCCAACATCATTGGAATGATGACTATTATTCTGCGCGATTCACCAAATCCTAACTCTATACCAATGGTTAACATAGCCATTCCTGAAATGGCAAACAAGGTAATCCATATACTTGAGGGTATTTTATCACGCAATCCCGCCGTAATTCGTTTTTCATGTACATCAATCACTTCATTCACGGATTGTACCATTAAAGATGTGTTGGTATTAGGAAGATTTTTGGCCGCAGTTCTAACCTGCGTCCACAAAAGTCGGTGGATTTCAATAGATTTTGAAATGTCCTTGGCGGTAATCTCTTTTTTTACAGCATCGAGCCGAGTATTAACGTATTCTCGTAGTAATTGTTTTAATTCATTTGCGTAAGGTTCATCTACTAAATCTGCACGCAGGTAGGCGGTACCAATGGCATTCGCCTCCTCTAAAACCATTTGCTTTCTCTTTTCATATTGCGAAGCAGCCATGGAAAATGTGAAAGCTAGAACAAAAGCAAGCATCCCTAACAAACCTGTTGATATTTGTCCTAGGGTCTTGGTTTCAATGGGGTCCGTTTTCAAGTGGACGCTTTTGCTAATTCTAAATCCTAATTCAAAGGACACTAAACTAAACAAAAAAATAATAAAAAATATCACATATATTGGCAGAGATTGTATGTATTCAGGCATTTTACTTCATCTAATTGATTAACAGAAGGAGCGTACTAAGTTACTCTTATAGTTTCAATTCAGAAATATACATAAAGAGGACCAAAAACCTCAAGTTTTGGTTTAAAAAAGACATATGAACATTTAAATCTGCCACTTATTTAAATAGGAATCACTTAAAATTCTAATTACAGATCAACCTTATATTAAACTTCCTATTAGTAACTCACAGCTAAACCATTAGGTAATTTAAAATTCTTGTTGTCCAGCAATTGCAAAAACAAGTAGACTGCACATATGAGCTATAAATCCAGACGTTTACCAATAATAAACCGAAATTGTTCCGTAGCCAATTTAAAATTGTACGGACTGAAATCGATATTCCTCCAATTTACTGATCCCGTAAGTGCCAAATAAACATGTTTAAATTCGTACCCTAATGCTATCCTTGCCAATACCTGCCCGGCGGGTTGATCTTCATTTCTAATACTTTCGTTTAATTCCGTTACACTTACGCGCTGATAACCAAAACCGGGGATAACTGCTAAACCCAGCAAAAACTTTTCCTTTATCACAAAATTATGTGCATAACCTGCAGAAACCCCAATGGCTAGATTTTTAAACGCCTTGACATTGACCTTTGTTCTGAGGCTGTCCGGGAATTCCTGTGGAATAAATGCATTATCAGTACTGGCTTCGTCATAATTGCCAAATAGGCCCAGAAGGAAACTACCTGCACTCTTTTTTTGTATTTCATCACGGACAAAAGCCGCCCGATAAGAGTATTTCTCAGAATTAAACAGGTAAAAACCAGTTACCCCTACAGATAATATCCGCATGCTTTTAATTTGGGGAAGGGCATCACTGGTCCAATCGATAAAATCAGCCGGATTGGAATTGTAGTACCCGCTATATGACTGTAAAAAACCGTCAGCTCCAATTTTTCTGCCATACATACTTCCTTGGATATCGAGTCGCTGCGTCTTACCAAATTTTCTTTCCTTTTCTGCAGATGGTGGTAGCCCGAATGCCAGCCCAAGCCCGAACTTTTTATAATTAAATCCCAGTCCCAAGTTGGTACTTCCATTGGGTAACAATTCAAGACCCAGATCTTCCTGTCTGTTTTCTATAGTTAAGGAGTTACCCTTAGTTATGGTGTAGAATCTTAGAAGTAATTTGTCTGAATAATCCAGGATATAGGCGGGTTCCTGTGCGTGTAGATAACTAAAACAACAGTAAATGAGTGAAAGCACTAAGAGTTTTCTACAGCTCGGCATTTAGTTCAGGATTCTTATCCACTAAATTTAAACAATAATGTTCTTTAAAGCTATTTGTTTAAAAACCTATTCCTAAAATAAAAAGCATTTACCAGTATCAGATGGCTACTAAAAGCTTAAACCATAGCCCATTTCTATGGTTAGATTAAGATTGGCTTTCCTATACCTTGCTCAATTCCGGTAGAGATACCAAAACCATGCTGTCCTTTCTGACAGAAGGTATATACCCCTATTAATCCCATGGTCCAACTGCCATTTTTATTAAATTTCATTTGCTTCTCTTCGTTGTTATCGTCAAAAAATCCTTTGCCGATACCTATTCCCATTGCAAAATATTTTGTAAACACCTAGCCCAAAGCCAAAGTGGTGGGGTCAGTGAATTTACCATTAACTCCCCGTTGGGGTTTGTATTGGTAATCTCCTGATTATAGGTTGAAAAAGCGTAAAAAAAGGTTGAATATAATATGAAAGACTACTTCGTCATATTATATTCAACCTTTTTTGAGATGTGACAAACCTTTGAAAAGAAATTAATTGCCCTTAAAATATCTGCAATCCTATATCTCGATTACCAGTGTAGCTTACTCTTCTGCATCCATTTTACTCAATGATATGGCCATGGCTTCCGCATAAGTAAGGATTACCTGCTGGCCGATATGTAATTTTTGCATAAGGGCCTCATCTTCCATGTTTATGGTGAGATAGTTTCCCCTTGGTCCTTTAACAGTGGCCAACATGCTTGGACGATTAAGGATTTCTACGGTGACCAATGCTTTTACCACAGCTCCTACAACCGCAGCGGGATCCATTCCCTCCGGGGCTTTTCCTCCTTCGGCAAGTACCATTAACGGTTCAGCAAGTTCTTCCTCGGTGGGCTTACGAAACTCTGCCTTCATATAAGTATAGTATTCAAAGGTAATTCGATTACCAACCTCAATTTCATCGAACCTTTCAACCGCGTCACTGGCAGTAAGGGTAACGAGTTCCCCATCAGGTCCTTTCAGAGTGATTTCCCGCGTTTCTTTATTTACTTTTGTTACTGTGCCTTCTGCTGCAGCCAGGCTCCATTTCTCTTTGGGCGGCTGTTCATTATTCACATCCTGGGCAAAAACAGGTGTATAAAGAAAAACAAATAGGAATAATGTAAGTGTCACTTTTGTGATTGATTTCATAGCTTGTTCGGTATAGTTTTAAACGATTAAGGTGATTAAATTCACCAGTCAATAGCTGACTTATTTTGATTTTGCCAAAAATACAATATTAAAAGGATTGACCTAAACTATCTATTCAAAAAATTTGTTCTAATACGTTCATTAAAACTAGAGGTTTTATGGCCTCAACTTATTGTTATCAGAAGGTATTGCCAGGAATACATTTTGTACTTGGCAATACATGAGCATCGCTGCCTCACCAATTTCATGGAGACGGCATATATTTTGTTATTTTTTTTGATTTTCATATAGTGTTCTCGTAAAAGAGTCTTGCTCCAAAAAGATCTGACTCTTTTTAGTTTTACACCTTTTATTGACACGATATTCAAGAACAAGGTCTATTTTGAAGATAAAATAACCTTATTCCCTTTTAACCCTTTTCCTGTTACTGACAATTCCATTTGCCCAACCTCATTGGTAGATTCAACCAATACCACCAATTTACCACTGAACAATTTCATGGTTGGATTATGAAACATTTCCAAAGAAGTAGGATCCCCATTACATGCTGCACGATACTTTCCCTTGCCCTTTACCTTAAAATTCAATTGCTGGGCAGCTGTTGGGCATTCGTTTCCGTCTTTATCAATTACAGATACCGTTACGAAAGCCAAATCCTCTCCATTGGCATCCAACACCGTTCTATCTGGTTCAAGCACAATTCTATAAGGCTTACCCGCGGTAAATATTTCTTTTTCAGCCACAGATTTTCCATCTTTATCAAATGCGATTACTTTAATTGAACCTGGTTCATATTTGACATCCATCCACATAAGTCGATATCTGTTCTGAGGTGTTGCATCATGTTTTTTCTGGATACCCATACTTTCACCATTTACAAAAAGCTCTGCACTATCATAGCTTGTGTAGACAAAAACAGGGGTAGTTTCACCCTCGCGCCCTTCCCAATTCCAATGGGGTAGTATATGCAATGTTTCATCCTTGGTATTCCATCGACTGCGATATAGGTAATAACGATCTTTTGGCAGGCCGGCCAAATCATTGATGCCAAAATACGAACTGCGTGATGGCCACATCTCATCATATGGCGTAGGCTCGCCCAAGTAATCAAAACCAGTCCAGACAAACTCTCCTATAACCCAAGGTTTATCATCTTGCCACACAAAATCCTCATCTGGTATATTGGACCAACTACAGGCTTCCAAATCATAGGAAGAACTCTGAAAGTCATCGTATTGTTTCATTTTACCTTCGACAACAGGGAATTTATAAATGCCACGAGAACTGACCGTTGAAGCGGTTTCTGACCCCAATATGAATCCTTGTGGAAACTTTTCATAGGCTTCTTCATAAAGTGGAAGACGATAATTAAGACCCGGAATATCCAAAACGGCACCAAACCCTGATTCCATTGAATTCTTTACCTGGTCCATACCAACAGTAACTGGCCGTGTTGGATCTTCTCTATGGAAGATTTCCTGTAACCATTTGGCTCGTTTTGCTCCAATAGAACCCCATTGGTCCGGAACTTCATTACCTGCACTCCACATCACAATACTAGGATGATTTCGAGTTGCATGCACCAAATTAACAATGTCTTTCTCAGCATATTCTTCAAAAAAACGGTTGTACCCATTTTCAACTTTAGGTTTTGCCCATTCATCAAAACTTTCTGCTAAAAACATAAATCCCATCTCATCACATAATTCCACTTGTTCCAAGGAGGGCATATTGTGTGAACTACGAATAGCATCACACCCCATATCTTTTAAAATTCTTAACTGCCTACGGAGTGCAGACGTATTGATAGCGGTACCAATAGGTCCCAAATCGTGATGCAAGCAAACCCCTTTGAACTTTCGTACCGTGCCGTTTAAGCTAAAACCAGTTTCAGGTTCATATTTTATTTCGCGTATTCCAAATCGAGTTGTTACTTCATCTTTAAGTACATCATTTGCATACAATTGCGAAATGGCCGTATAGCGATAAGGTGTTTCCGGACTCCATAATTTAGGATTGGGTACGGCAATGTTTTG
>RCNB010002676.1_pt1 | contig 10852 bp, 10 predicted proteins | sample 2041321 | NCBI WGS metagenome assembly RCNB01 (sample SAMN09708232, study PRJNA481090) | Marine sediment metagenome, whole genome shotgun sequencing project.
CCGTATTTTTTAAAAACATGTGCTGTTTTAATATTTTCAGCAACAACTTCGGCTACTGTTTTATTTTCTATTGTTATCATTATTATGTGTTTTAATTTGCTATTAGTATTCGTTTTTATGATTGATGTTTAATTTTTTCGTACAACTTTACTAAGGATTGTAGTAGTTCAACTGGAGTTGTAAGAATTTGATAATGATTTTGTCCAAACATTTGGGGTAAATAATATTTTGCTTGTGCTTCAATAGCCAATGCATAAGAGTTTATTTGACGTTCATTTAATTCTCTTAAGGCTTGTTTAACATCGTTTATACCATACTTACCTTCATATTTATCATAATCATTTGGCTTCCCATCAGATATTAATATCACCCATTTGTTTTTCGTATCTCTTTTATCCAATAAAGAGCCCGAATGTCGTAAAGCTGAACCAATACGGGTATATCCGCTCGGTTCAATAGCTCCTACTTTATATTTGGCAGTATCCCAATTTTCATCGAAACCTTTGAGTGTTAAATAACTGGAATGGTTTCTGGTTTTTGAGTAGAAGCAATCGATAGAAAAATCAATATTAAATTCATTTAATATTTCGCCAAACAAAATTGACACTTGCTTTTCTACGTCAATAACCCTGTTTCCAGCTGCATAACCATCACTAGACAAACTAATATCTAACAGTAATAAAATAGATAAATCCTTTTCTCTTTTTCTTTTAGAAAGATATATTTTTTCTGAAGGTGTGTGCCCAGATTTCACATCTACATACAAATCGGTAACTGCATCAATATCGAGTTCTTCTCCTTGCGGTTGCCTGCGTTGTTGCTGGTATTTGTTATTAACTGTGGTCAACATCTTGCGCAAACCCATTAAAGTTGACCGATTGTTGTTCAATGTCTTTTTATAGTAATCAACGTCAGATTTTAACTGAGTTTTTGGGTACACTTTACAAAAATCTTCTTTGTAAGTGCGGTTGGCATAATTCCATTCATCATATTGAACAAAATAACCTGAACTTTCGCTTTCTGCACTTTCAGATACTGTTGTGTTTTCCATAAAATCGGCCTGATATACCGAATGTGCTGTATCATCTACACGAACAGTATATTTCATATTCACCTCATCTAAGGCATTAGAATGGTCATCTAAATCATCATCACCATCCATGTCCCTAAAGTTTCCTCCAAACTCTTCCGCAGTTTCAACCTTTTCAAATTGATGTTGAAGCACAGCATCTTCCATTTGCTTTTGATCTATTTGAATAGAAATAATTTCTTCGACTGCTTTAGACTTAATAATCGTTTTTGGTTGTTCTTCGTTTGCTTTTTTAACCTGATCTGTAAAGTTTTTCAACTTTTCTTCCGAATCATCAATTAGAGAATTCCGCATCCATTTTCCATAAATAAAACTGTAATCTACTGGTTGTTTATTGCTCGATTTAGCCTTGTAAAACGAAATAAACTTTTCATGATAACTTTCGGTTATTGGAAACTGGCTATATAGAGATTGTAATACCTTATTTGAAAACTCTTTAGATTTTTGTTGAGATTCAATTAAATTATGCTCTTGATTATCATTCCAATTCAAATTCAAATTCTTTTGAATAGACAAGTACAAAACCCTAAATAAATAAAATGAAATATTTTCTTCAACACTTTGAAAATCATAAACCTTAATAGGTAAGAAAAAATTATTATTTCTATAGCCACCTTCGCGTTCTGCTTCATAAATCTCAATAGATTCTCCAGTAACAGCGCGAGCAAAAATGGTGAGTCTTGACTTTATATCACTCAAATTTACGGCATGATTAAGTTCTGCTTCTTTAACTTTTTTACGTTTCTTGAAAAAGAAAGCAAACTTCGTAAATATATATTCGTCTGGTTCAAACTCAAACATAATGTTCTTTCTTCTATCTTAAGTCAATAAGCTTTAAATCATTAAATCACTCAAATCTTTTAGTGCTTGAATTACTTCCAAATCATCAGTAAGTGGTTCTATCACGGCCACATGAACTGCCAGGCGTTTAGGTAACCCAATGTGAATTAATTTTGCTGCATCTACTAATAATCTTGTGGAGACAGTTTCTGTTAATCCTAGCTCGGTTAAGTTTCTGATTTTAGTCCCTATGTTAACTAGCTTTTTAGCAATGGATGAATCTATATTAGTTTCAGATTCTAAAATTTCTGCTTCAACTTTTGCTTCTGGATAAGCAAACGATATTGCCACAAAACGCTGTCTTGTAGAGGGTTTTAATTCTTTAAATCCACGCTGATAACCAGGGTTAAAAGAAGCGACTAACATAAAATCGTTGTGCGCTTTTATGGTCTCCCCCAATTTATCTATAAACAATTCACGTCTGTGATCTGTTAGGGAATGAATTGCAACTATAACATCCGGCCTCGCTTCAGCTATTTCATCTAAATACAAAATATACCCTTGTTTAACGGCTGTTGTTAACGGACCATCTAACCAAACTGTTTCAGCTCCCTTGATAATAAAACGCCCAATTAAATCTGTAGACGACGTTTCTTCATGACAGGAAATGGTTAATAATTCTGTGTCTAATTCATGAGCCATATGCTCTATAAATCGAGATTTACCAGTCCCTGTTGGGCCTTTTAATAAAAACGGAATCTTACATTTATAGGCGTATTCAAAAACATCAATTTCTTTAGCAATAGCCCTGTAGTATGGTTTGCTCATTGTTTTAGTGTTTTGTCATCTTGTTAAAAAACCAGAGTCAATCTTACTAAAACATTAACTCTGGCTTGATTTTTATTTATTAATACTTTTATTAATTTGACGTTACTTCCAACGCCTCATCTGTTGGTCTACCATGCTTATAAAAGTCTATCATGTATAAAGTAATTCCAAGTAAAAACAGGGTTGCACATATTATTAATACAATGAAGTGAATTTCGATTTCTTTTTGAACTTCCATGAACTCCATTTTCAATTTGCGCTCTAAATACACCTGAACGACTCCAGCTACTCCAAAAGCAACAGTCATGCCTATCATACCAATGTTAGACATCCAAAAAGCCATTCTACCCCGTGTACTCTCGTATAGCTTTCTACCGGTCATATTTGGTAAGCTATAACTGATTATAGCTAAAACTATCATAGCATAAGCTCCCCAAAATGCTAAGTGACCATGCATTGCCGTTACCAAAGTTCCATGAGTATATAAATTTGTTTGTGGCAATGTGTGCGCAAATCCTAACAGACCAGCACCAATAAAAGATACTATGGCTGCACCTAGTGTCCAGTATAGAGCTAATTTATTTGGATGTTTCTTTTCACCTTTTCTATACATATTAACGGCAAATAATGCCATTGCTAAAAATGCCAACGGCTCTAATGCTGAGAAAATACCACCAACTATTAACCATATCTTATTTACTCCAATATAGTAGTAGTGATGACCTGTACCTAAAACTCCAGATAAGAATGTTAATCCAACAATGACGTATAACCATTTTTCGATAACTTCTCTATCTACTCCTGTAAGTTTTATTAATAAGAAAGATAAGATACCTCCCATAATAAGCTCCCAAACACCTTCAACCCATAGGTGAACAACCCACCATCTAAAGAAAGAATCTTTTACTTGACTATCAAAAGGGAGCATTCCAGGCAAGTATAATAATGCCGCAAATAATAATCCCATTGAAAGCACTAATGCCGTTGTAGTTCTACGTTTTCCTTTAAACAAAGTCGTTAGAATGATTCCTAAAAACAGAAGGACATTTGCAACTACTAAATAATCCAAAGGTCTTGGGATTTCTAAAAATTTACGTCCTTCCCAATAATTAAAGTGATACCCTACAATGGCTACAACCCCAACAACTGCTAAACTAATTAATTGTACGTAGGCGAGTTTTACACTTACCAATTCTCGCTGCGCTTCTTCCGGTATAATATAATAAGCAGCTCCCATAAAACCCGACAATAACCAAACAACTAACAAATTGGTGTGTACTGCTCTGGCTGTATTAAAAGGAATTATTGAATGTAATCCATCAAATCCTGCATGGGCAAAACCCATTATAAATCCGTATATAATTTGCAGTGCGAACAATAGCATTGAGAGGGCAAAAAACCAATACGCTACTTTTTGTGATTTATATTTCATAATTTTTTAGTTTAGTTATTATCTTTTGCTAATGGTGAAACAACGGTGTCAAATCCGTTTAAATCTATATCATCAATCCAGTCAAAAAAGGCAATTAAATCTGCAGCTTGTTCTTCTGTAAAGCCATAAGCCACCATTTTTCTTCCGTTAGGCGCCCAATCTACAGGCGTCATTAATACGGCTTTAATGTAACCAACACCCCTACGGTCAATGACTTTAGTTAATTCTGGCGCATAATAAGCGCCTTCCCCAAGTATAGTATGGCATCCCATACAATTGTTCTCTTCCCAAATTTTCTTTCCTCTTACGACAGCTTCTGTAATATTTTCATCATTCGACTGATCTTGCGCTTTACTAAAAGAGTAAATTGTAAGACCAATAAATATTAAAAAAGTAACGACTGTACCACCAAGAAAAAACGCACGTGCTTGTTTTTTTGATAACATATTATTTAGTTTTAATTAGTATTCTGATTTTAGTTAGTTAAATCAAGAATGGTTTGAATAGTTTCCTTATTGTCAACTCCCAATCCTTCTTGTTGATGCTTTAATTCACCTCCAGAGTTAAACACACTAATTATATTTGAGTGTGAAAAATCCATCGGTGAAATTTGTTTGTATTTTACTGCCAAAACATTGGCAAATTCTCTAACACTATTTTCTGTTCCTTGTAAAAATGTCCATTGCTCTCCATCCATTAAGTTTTCTTTAGCAAATTCTTTTAAACGTTTTGGGGTATCTGTTTCTGGATCTATACTTATTAAAACAAATTGAAGATTGTTTAATTTTTCTTGCGGAATTTTAGTTTCAATATTTCGCATATCTGCTACTAATCTTGGACACGCTGCTTTACAAGTTGTATAAATCATCACCATGACCAAAGTTTTTCCTTTTAAATCTTTTAGCACAATGGTCTCCCCTTCCTCAGTATTCCACTTGGTTGTTAAATTGAATATAGATTCATCAGAAATTTCATTATCTCCTAATACCTTTGAATTTTGTTTTTCAATAGGCTTTAAATCCATTTTACAAATACTGCAACTTCCGGAGTGTTTGAATGTTTTTTCGCCTTCGCATTTCATAGGGCATTGATAAACGGCCAAATCGGCATTGGCGTCATTAGACTTACCGTTATTGCATGAAGAAAAAGACAACACTATTAGACACAGAATTACTACAGATTTTATATACTTCATTTTTTTATTCATTTATATCTTTAACGCATCTGAAGCCGAGGTTTTTCATGGAGTATTTAGCCTTTAGACTTCCACGAATTGCATAGCGCATAAATGCGGCGTAGTTCATTAAATCTGTTGCTCCAATAGCAGCACTTCCGCAAAATAAATTGCTATCGTTATCTACATCTTTGCGCGATTCTCCCGATATTAATACCGAATTAAAATCTGAAGTCCATTCCCAAACTAAACCATGCAAATCATAAACATTCCAATAATTTTTGAATGTTGAACCAATGTCGTTGTTAAAGGTTTTTGGTTTCTCGTACCAGCCCAAAATATATTCGTTGTAGGTTTTCAGGGTGCGAGCATCAGGCAAGGTTTTATCTGCCATTGCAACATATTCCCACTCATCTACTGTTGGTAAGCGCTTACCTTGACATTCACAATAATCATTTGCCGCAAACCAAGACACATTTGTAATTGGCGCGTTCAATGATTGATTTTCAAACAGTTCAGTATCAGATTTCCATCCAAATAAATAATTGTCATCTGCAAATAACTTTTTTACTTGAGAACGCTTCCATTTTGGGTTCTTATTTACAAATTTTAAATAGTCTTGATTTGTAACTGGATATATATCCATTTGTAAGTCTGTTATAGTAACTTTTAATGAATCCCTGCCGTATAGTGGAGTATATGCCCCACCTTGTATCGTAACCATTTCAGATTGACAATTTGCATTATTTACACAAATTAGCATCGCACAAATTGTCAATCTAAAAACAGTATTCATCCTTATTTTGCTATTAATTAATGACCACTTTTAACAGCATCTACTTGAGCCCTGGTTACATTGGTTTTGTTATTGCCCCAAGAGTTATAGATATAAGTCATAACATCGGCAATCTCATCGTTGCTTATGCTTTGTCTTGTCATAACACTGTTATATTTTTTGCCGTTAACAGTAATCTCTCCTGTTTTTCCTTTTAGCACTATGCCTATTGCACGGTTTAAATCAGCATTTAAATAATCTGAATTAGCTAAAGGTGGAAATGCGTTTGGAATACCTTGCCCTTCTCCTTGGTGACATGCAAAACACGTTTTCATATAAACATTTTTTCCAGATTCCATTTTTTGAGCTAAAGTCTTTGATGTATTAACCAATACTTTTTTCGTCTCATCTTCAGGGATTGTTTGAATTCCTCCACCCTCAGGCTGGTAAATTCCTTCTTGCATCACACCAGAATATATTTTCATGTCTTCTTCCCCTTGAACTTTGAGCATTCCCAATGCACCTTTATTAAACGCTCTAAAAATAGAGTGGTCTACCAAAATAAAAGTTCCAGGAACATCCACTCTAAATTCAACCATTACTGCTCCACCAGCAGGCACAAGTGTTGTTTGTACATTTGTATTAATCATATCGCCACCTTCTACATGTACTTTATCAAATATTTCTCCAATAACATGGAATGATGACACTAAGTTTGGTCCTCCATTACCAACAAATAAACGCACAGTTTCCCCAACGTTTGCAGTTATGGCATTATCTCCTGTTAAAGCACCAACTTTACCATTAAATACGACATAATCCGCATCTTCGTCAACAGCTTTTTGCATATCAAACGGCTGCAATCCAGGATCACCATTCTCTCCTTTAGTATAAAAATCACCCTGCATTATATAATATTCTTTATCTACTGGAGGCAATCCACCTTCCGGCTCAACTAAAATTAACCCATACATTCCGTTTGCAATATGCATCCCAACTGGTGCAGTGGCACAATGGTATACATACAGGCCGGGGTTTAATGTTTTAAAATTGAATTTTTTCTCATGTCCTGGAGCTACAAAAGAAGAGGTTGCACCTCCACCTGGACCAGTCACAGCATGTAAATCTATGTTATGAGGCAACTTGTTATCAGGATGATTAGATAAGGTAAACTCTACTTCGTCACCAACTCGTGTTCTAATAAAACTTCCTGGAACAGAACCTCCAAAAGTCCAATACATATAAGTTGTACCGTCAGTCATAGTTCCTTCTTGTTCCAGAATCTCCATATTTACGATAAGTTTTTTTGCTTTTCGTCGTCCAACCGGAGTTGGTACATTTGGTGGAGATGTTAATTCAGCAATCATCTCCCTACTTACTGGAATATCAGCTGAATTTTCATAGGGTGCTTTTTCTGTAGTATCTACACAAGCTAAAAATAGCAAGGATAGAATCATTGTTGTCAGTACTAATTTTGATTTCATTTTTAGTGTTTTTAATTTTGGCTTCATCAGCAAAACATTTAGTTGATGTGTAATATTAATATAAAAAGACCTTAAAATCTTTTTTATTGGCAAAAATACCTTTATACAGATTTTAAAAACATGACATTTATCAGTTCTTAAAGTTTTTCACAAAAACTTAATTCTTATTTTTACTTATAAATAATTAACAAATGGAATACACTCGAAAAATGCTTCGCGATGATGCATTAAAAGGAAAGACAATTGTTGTAACTGGTGGCGGTAGTGGTTTAGGCAAAGCAATGACAAAATACTTCTTAGAGCTTGGAGCTAATGTGGCTATTACATCCAGAAATTTAGAAAAACTTCAAAATACAGCAACTCAATTAGAAAGTGAAACAAATGGAACTTGCCTCCCAGTTAAATGTGATGTTAGACATTATGAAGAGGTAATACAAATGCATAATAAAGTTATTGAACGCTTTGGCAAGGTAGATGTGCTTCTTAACAATGCCGCTGGTAATTTTATTTCCCCGACAGAACGCTTATCTGCCAATGCATTTGATACAATAATAGATATCGTTTTAAAGGGCACAAAAAACTGTACTTTGGCATTTGGTAAACATTGGATAAAAGAAAAACAACAAAATACCAATGTGTTAAATATAGTAACGACCTATGCTTGGACTGGTTCAGGATATGTTGTACCCAGTGCTACTGCAAAAGCTGGGGTTTTAGCCATGACGCGTAGCTTAGCTGTTGAGTGGGCAAAATACGGTATGCGATTTAATGCTATCGCCCCAGGTCTTTTCCCCACAAAAGGTGCATGGGACAGATTACTGCCAGGAGATTTGAAAGATAAATTTGACATGGCCAAAAAAGTGCCTTTAAAACGTGTTGGTGAACATCAAGAATTAGCGAATCTAGCGGCTTATTTGGTGTCTGATTTTTCATCTTATATCAATGGAGAAGTAATTACTATTGACGGAGGGGAATGGCTAAAAGGTGCAGGAGAATTCAATATTCTTGAGGATATTCCTCAAGATATGTGGGATCAACTTGAGGCCATGATTCGGGCAAATAAAAAGTAATACTCATTTTCTTACATAAATTAATATTTTTATCAAATATTAAATTTTTATTAAATCAAATTGAATTATTTTTGTATCCCAAAATACCCACTTATGAATTTTAAAACCCTACTGCTTTTGTGCTTAACCCTATCGATATCATTAAGTACATTTTCGCAAAATTTTAAAGAGATTGTTGTTTATGATTTAAACAATTCACTTGAATCATTAACAGGCAATTTAAAATTTAACAGTTCTGGTTTTATTGACAAAATTGTAACAAAGAATGAAAATAGAATCAATTATAAAAACCTCTCAAGAGTTTCAAAAATAGAGACTTCGCGTAAAACCTATATTGTAAAAAAATACAACAATAATCTTTATGCTTTTGAAATCATAAAAAAGGGAGACATTTCTTTATATAAAAGTTTAACCAAGTATTTTTTGGAAAATAAAGATAATGGGTTTAGGGAGCTGAAATTCAATCAACATAATGGCGAAGATTTAAAAACGTTTAACCATGGAGATATATCTCCATATGCCAACAAGTGTAAATCTAGTCAAAACTTGATATTTAAAAATTCTACAGCAATTAATTTATACAAATTAAAAAAGATAATAGATTCTTATAATAATTGCAATTTGAATTCTGACATTCAAATATCTGATGGAGCAATTAAAATTGCTAATAAGTCAAAAGAAAAAATAAAGCTTGGGTTATCTCTAGGATATCAACTTATTGATGCAAAGTATGATAGCTTTGGAAGTGATTTAGCACTAGACTTTGGATTCCAAACAGTTGGTATTAGTGCCTTTTTTCACCCCTTTAATTTAAAGACTGATAATATTAGACTAGGATTTTCTTTAGATTTTCCTGTTTCAAATGTTAATCATAAAGAGGTGACTAATGACGGCATTATTTTTCTACAAAACAAAACGGTTTATACAAGTACGCTTTTTCAGATTGATTATATTATTGACGTAAGCCAATCTTTCAAAGCATATTTTGGTGGTAAATATGGTATCTATTTCAATTCTGGCTCCTCCATTAACATTTATTTGCCAAACGATTTGACGCAAGATGATTTGCTTAAATTTGAAACTGAAAATGCAGTTGGGTATGAAATTCATCTTGGAGCACAATTTAATTTCATTAATCAAGATTTTGATTTCTCTCTAGGATATAAACCAAAGGTGAATTTTTCTCTACAAGCTAATTCTAATATTCCAAACGTATATGATGTAAATGAGCCTTACTACACAATTAACAGTTTTAATTTTAAATTGACATATTTATTTTAGACTAAAATCAACTACTTGCAAAGAATAAATTTTTACGTTAATTGTAATATTTAACTTTAACCATGTTAACAAGTTCCATTTTTAAAACTCGTAAATAGTTGTATTTTTACCTTTTATTAAACCAAATCATTTAATGGGTAAAATCATTGCAATTGCCAACCAAAAAGGAGGCGTTGGTAAAACTACAACTTCTGTAAATTTAGCGGCTTCACTGGGTGTTCTTGAAAAAAAAGTATTGTTGATTGATGCAGATCCTCAGGCTAATGCAACATCTGGATTAGGTGTTGATGTTGATTCGGTTGAAATAGGTTCATATCAGTTATTGGAACATACCTGCTCTGCTGAAGAATGCATCATAGAAACTAATTCCCCAAACGTTGATATAATCCCAGCACATATAGATTTAGTAGCCATAGAAATAGAACTTGTTGATAAAGAAGAGCGCGAGTATATGCTTAAAAAAGCAATTACTCACTTAAAATCAGCTTACGATTACATTATAATTGATTGCGCACCTTCTCTAGGATTGCTTACACTTAATGCACTTACGGCTGCAGATGCCGTAATGATACCAATTCAATGTGAATATTTTGCTTTAGAAGGCTTAGGTAAATTACTTAACACCATAAAGAGTGTTCAAAAAATTCACAATCCTGAATTGGATATTGAAGGTTTGTTACTCACGATGTACGATTCCAGATTAAGATTATCAAATCAAGTTGTTGAAGAGGTTCAAAAGCACTTCAACGATATGGTATTTAAAACCATCATCCAACGTAATGTGAAACTGGGAGAAGCTCCTAGTTATGGTGAAAGCATAATTAACTATGATGTAAGTAGCAAAGGTGCTGCAAATTACTTAAGTTTGGCTAAAGAAGTCATCACTAAAAATGGAGATTAATGGCGAAGGCAACAAAAAAACAGGCACTAGGTAGAGG
>RCNB010003205.1_pt1 | contig 10845 bp, 13 predicted proteins | sample 2041321 | NCBI WGS metagenome assembly RCNB01 (sample SAMN09708232, study PRJNA481090) | Marine sediment metagenome, whole genome shotgun sequencing project.
CGGGACTGTTATGACACCTGTTCATTAAAAGTCACACTTGGAGAGTCAGAACAGATTCTATCCATAAAAGGTGACCCGGCGAATCCAATAACACAGGGTTTTACCTGCCCCAGGGGCGCTAAGGATCATAAGCGGCTCTATAAGAATAGAGTTGAGAATCCTTCCCTTCGTAAAGGAGAGCACTTTGAGAAGGCCGGCTGGGAAGAAGGTCTGGACGTAGTATCGCAAAAACTCGGTGAAACTATTGAAAAGTATGGTTCAGAGTCTGTGTTACATCTGGATTATGCTGGAAACATGGGGTTATTAACGACAGTATTCCCCAAAAGACTTTGGAATAATATTGGCGCTACGCAAACGGATTGGGCTTTGTGCAGTAAATCGGGGCATAAAGCACTGGCTTTGCACTATGGCGACAGCTATGGCATAAAGCCTGTCGAGATCCCCTCAATGAATCTTGTCGTGTTCTGGGGCTTTAACGCTGCCGTGAGCTCACCGCACATGTGGGCCCTTGCTAAAAAGGCCCGCAAAGAAAACGGCGCTCAAATTATTGTTATTGATCCAAGAGAAAGCAAAACTGCAAAAAGTGCCGATCTTTGGATTCAACCGATGCCGGGAAGTGATGTTGCCTTAGCCTATGGACTAATCAACTATTTGATCCGAAAGAACTACATAAACCCGAAGTTCATTAAAGAATGGACTATCGGTTTTGAACAACTGAAGGTGGAGGCCGACAAGTGGACTCCGGACCGGACAGAGCAAATCACTGGTGTTGCCGGAAGATATATTGAGCAGTTAGGAGACGCATATGGCAGTTTGAAACCCAGCGCAACCATGATCGGTATCGGATTGCAAAAATGCGACCAAGGCGCCGATCAAGTACGGGCAGTATCATTTATTCCAGCACTTCTTGGTTTACACAGAGGATTTTTTTACGGCAATGAAAGTTCTTTTTCTGTTAATGAATCGCTTATTTCCGGTCAAACTCTCACAGAAAAAACCCCTAAAATTGTTAATCAAGTAGCTCTTGCCGACCTTGTTAAAGGGTGAGTTCAAATTTATATACATCAACTGCATGAATCCTGCCATGACACTTCCCAATCAGCATGCCTTCAGAGAAGGAATATCACGACAAGATGTTTTTGTAGTAGTTCACGAAACGCATTGGACAAAAACTACACAGTACGCAGACGTAGTTCTTCCCGCACCGACCTACCTTGAGAAAGAAGACTTGATCATTCCTTATGGACATAACTACGTGCGATATTCAAGAAGAGCCGTTAACCCTGTCACCAACAGTCGAAGCGAAGTACGGGTCATGCGAAAAATTTCAGAGCGACTGGGCTTAACCGAGGACTGGCTTTATGAAGAGCCATGGAATTCTGTAGAGCTGGCTCTTGAGAATGCTTTGGAGGGGGGAAATTTCCAGTCCCTAAGATCAGGAGAGATGCTAACACTCAAGACAAAATCAAATAACAATTATTCTACTCCATCTGGAAAGATTGAATTCTATTCTTCAATAGCTGCAGAAATTGGTTTGAATCCTATGCCAATACAAACTCCGCAGTGTATTGAGAAGGAAAATTTCATCATGCTGAATAGTGCCACGCAGAAATATACCAGTACACAGTTTCAAGAGGTTTATGGCGCAATTCCCGCCGTTGTGGTAATGAATCCTCAAGATGCTGAACGACAGGGTATAAAAGAAGGGCATATCGTTTCAATCGCGAATGAGCTTGGACAAGTACAGGCGAAAGCGACTATCTCTGACACCCTTCCTGAAAGGGTCGTATGGTGCCCGAGGCAATTTGAAGGATTGACGGGAAAGCCTATGAATGCTTTGATGAGCAGCACCCCTCAAGAAATTGGCAGTGGGCCAAGATTTAATTCAACAATCGTCACTGTTACCAGGCATTAACTTGTGGGTTGTTAATCCTTTAGATTTTTTTCACATGATTCTTTTCACCGGATCCTGTAACTGAAAGACTTGATAAACTTTAATGAAACCAACTCCAACTTCGAGCCGTTCATCGCACCAGCGTTTTTGGGGAATTATTTTTATACTGATTTCTGCTACCGGATTCGGTGCCATGCCGATATTTGCCAATTACGCCTATGCATACGGAACCGAACCGATCACCCTCCTGTTTCTAAGATTCACACTGGCCAGCGGAATAATGCTCATCTATAATATGTTTCGAAAAGCCCGGTTTCCCAAGGGACGGGTCCTGGTCATATCGATTCTAATGGGTAGTATCGGATACTCGGGCCAATCTTTTACTTACTTTACAGCGTTGCTTTATGCTCCGGCCGGAACCGTGGCCATCCTGCTTTATCTGTACCCGGCTCTGGTCACTGGGTTTTCAATCCTGTTTTTAAAACAGAAAATCACACTCCCTGAAATCATTGCACTGATTCTGGCGTTGACCGGCACTGTCTGCGTGATCGGGCTTGAAACCGGGGGGAAACCATTAGGGATTATCCTGGGGGTGATGGCTGCCTTCATCTACTCGATATATATTATCACCGGTTCCCGGATTATGCCAAACACAGATGTAATCACAACCTCCACGATCATTATGATGTCTGCCGGGACTGTATATACAATGGGGATTCTGGTTCGCGGCGCTCAATTTCCAACACAGGTGGCAGGATGGAGCGCGGTAGGTGGCATTGTGGTGATTTCCACAGTTATTGCTATTGTTACTTTTTTTGAAGGACTCAAGCGGATCGGTCCGGTCCATTCATCAATGCTTTCAACTCTTGAACCCGTGGTGACGGTTGCTTTGGCCTGGATAGCTTTTAACGAAGGTGTGACACTGATCAAACTAATTGGCGGTGCAATGATTCTGACTGCAGGGATCATGTTGGCGAGGAAACCATCAAAGCCTCCATCAAAATGAGAGGAGTCTTTATGACTGAGATATTTCCAGGCCCCATTAGAAATCTTCCTGAAGCTGATATACCATTGGAAGGAATAAAAGCTTATCTTTCACAAGCAGATACTCATCAAATAATATTCATGGAATTCGAAAATGATGTTGATTTGCCTGAGCATTCTCATGCGGCTCAAATCGGTATCGTTTTAGAGGGCAAAATAGATTTGACAATTGATGGGAATCAAGTAACTTATGAAAAAGGTGACAAATATTACATCCCGGAAAGTGTGTTGCATTCTGCGAAAATATATGCCGGATATGCGGATATTACCTTTTTTAATGACCCTCATCGCTACTCGAAGAAATAATATCATAACCGGTCAGTACGCCAGATAACCGGCATTATGCTTTTAAAGAAAGGAGAATTACTGTGGCAAAACATATCGGAATCGTAGCATGTAGTGCAGAAGGAGCAGCCCTCTGTTATCGAACAATATGTAAAGCAGCACCGCTTCAAATGGGTGAACACATGCACCCCGAAATAAGCATGCATACTCATCCACTTGGGGAATACATGGTGCATATACGTGCCGGGAACTGGGAAGGCGTTGCTGAACTCATGTTATCATCGGCTAACAAAGTTTTCGATATAGGAGCAAAACTTGCTATTTGCCCCGACAACACTATCCATCAAGCGTTCGAATTCGTCACTGAAAAATCGCCTATACCTTGGCTGCATATTGCTGAAGCGGTGGCTGAAGAAGCCCAAAAGAACGGATTTTCTAAACTTGCCATCTTGGGAACAAAATATCTAATGGTTGGTCCTGTCTATCCAAAGACTTTGGACAAATTTGACATTTCATATGAAATACCAGATGAAAATGATCGAGAACAGATTGATAAGATCATATTTAAAGAACTTGTAAACAGTATATTCACTGAAAAATCCAGACTATATTTTAACGAAGTCATACAAAAGCTTAAGCACCGGGGATGTGATGCGGCTATTCTTGGATGTACGGAAATTCCGTTAATAGTCAATCCAGATGATTGCCCCTTGCCAACCTTGGATTCTACCCGACTGCTTGCACGAGCAGCATTAAGAATTGCAATTGAAAAAGTTTAACACCAATTGAGCATAACCGCTCAATGTCAATAGTCAGTTGTCCGTTGTCAGTTGCTTCAGGAATAAGGTTATGGTTTCACATTTTATATTTCTTCCTTAGTAGAGATATAAAATCGATTGTTTTAGTTCCGCAACCCACAACTGGCAACAATCGACAGACGACCCTAATCGAGGTTTAGCTCGATTAGGGTATAACAATTTGTCTTAAATTATCTTTTACAACAGGAGGTAACATGGAAGAAAAAACAAAGATTGGTATAATCATCTGTGACCGCTATCGTAGATGTGCAGGCGGGAAATGCTTAAGATCATTGCGCAACAGGGAAGGTGCGTTTAGCAGGTACGAGAATATGGAAGTTGAACTTGTCGGGTATACCTCTTGCGATGGGTGCCCTGGTGGCAATGTTGAATATGCTGTGGAGGAAATGAAGGGAAACGGAGCACAGGCGATACATCTTGCTACCGGACTGGTTGTGGGGTATCCTCCATGTCCCCATATCACATATTTTAGTGACTTTATCAAAACAAAATATGATCTCGAAGTCGTTTACGGCACTCATCCTATACCTCAAAAATACCTCAATATGCACGATCAGTTGGGAACATGGGATAATCCCGAGTGGCAAAAAATTATTCAACCAACATTAGTGGATGAAGAAACTCGTTTATCCTATGACTGACAAACGAGTGCAAAAGCTGAACCGTTAGAATCATGACAGTGTGAACAGCCGGTTAAAGGCGAAGTTAAGTGGATAGCAAGCGAATTGCAAATCCAATATGGGCAAGTATTAAATATGAAAAAGCTCATAGATGAATATCTTCCATTGTTTCACTTTTCTGAAACTCATGCAACAGAAGTGAACGCTCCAGTTAATGTTGTTTACTCCTCTGTCCTGGCATGTGACTTGGGTCGGTCTGCAATTGTCAGATTCCTTTTTCGTCTTCGACGCCTCCCTAAATGTGAGGTGAGTATTGAGGGTTTGCAGCAGATCGGTTTCCGTTTACTTGCCAGGCGTGAAGATAGAGAAATAGTTTTTGGACTCATTGGAATATTCTGGACTTTATCCGCAGAGATACTCTCGTTTCGGCCTGAAGAATTTGTTTCATTCGATGCCAAAGGCTATGCAAAGGCTGCCGGCAATCTATTGGCTGTGCCAATTACATCTGATCGCACTCGCCTAATAACAGAAACCCGCGTTCAATGCACCTCGTCTCGGAGTCGTGTTCGCTTCGCTCTTTACTGGTCACTAATCAGGCCGTTTAGCGGGTTGATCAGGAGGGAGTGGCTAAGGCTGATCAAGCAACATGCAGAGAACGCTCGGACCACATAACGTTAGATACAATCAATTCTTTATGGAGGATCAAAAATGCGTAAGTTACTACTGAGTCTCATATCAATTCTTTTCTTCTCTTCGTTGGCCATCGCTGACAATGGCCTCATCAGTATAAAGAGCTCTCACGACGTAAAAGTTACAGCGGATCGCCTTGAGAAAAACTTAAAAATGAAAGGCATGACTGTTTTTACAAGAATCAATCATGCCAAAGGAGCACAAAAGGTTGGGAAAAAGTTACGTCCGACCGAATTAATCATCTTCGGCAATCCTAAGATAGGCGCACCACTGATGCAGTGCGGCCAGAGTGTTGCCATCGATCTTCCCCAAAAAGCTTTAATCTGGAAAGATGAAGCAGGACAAGTGTGGTTATCTTATAACGACCCTAAATACCTGGTAAAGCGCCACGGCATCAAGGGGTGTATTGAAGTCATAAAGAAACTATCGAATGCGCTTGGTAATTTTGCTAAGGCGGCTACCTCACAGTAAATCAGAGCCTAACCGTTCACTACTGACAAGGATACAATTCATGTTTCTCATTCATCCGATATTTGAATCTGTGGGCATTTTAATTGCGCTTTATGTTATGGAGCTTGGGATTTCACGATTCCGCAGGGTACATTTAAAACAAAAGACTCGCTTTAATTGGAAACAGCATGTTCGTTTCGGCATTATAGCAACAACCATCTGGCTGATTGGTTTTTTCGGTGGATTATACATTGTGAAAACAAGCTGGTATGGTTTGTTCGTTACTGGATTACATGCTAAAATAGGATTATTAATGATTCCTTTTATTCTGTTTGCAATCGGCTCCGGTATTTATATGGACAAAAAGAAAAAAAAGCGAACAATTCTCCCTCTTATTCATGCAATATTCAATACAGTGATGTTGTTTCTTGCCTTATTTCAGATTTATACAGGGATTGACGTTTACCGGACATATGTATCGGGGCTTTAGTTCGAGCAAATAGAGACTATCGGCCAACTCTTTCAATATTATAGTGCGATGTTCTTGCTTTTAGGAAGCCTGGGAAAAACCATGAATGATGTTATAAACATTTTTAAAAATATTCCTGATCATATACCTGAAGAGCTGTTTCAGGAGATATTACAAACGGAGAACTTTAAAGTTGAACGTATTGTTTCCGGGGGTCATTCGTCGCCGTATAACGAATGGTATGATCAAGAAGAAAATGAGTGGGTAATTTTGCTCAAAGGAAGCGCCGAGCTTTTATTTGAGGAACATGAAAAGGTTGTTGTTTTAGGACCAGGGGATTATATAAATATTCCCTCACACACAAAACATCGGGTTGAATGGACCGATCCGGACACAGAAACGGTGTGGCTGGCAGTCTATTACAAAGGTGTCAAATAGTATCCAAGGGAAAGCTAATAAAATGATAGGTGCCATAGCAGGTGACATTATCGGATCTGTATATGAGGCAAACCCGATTAAAAGCACTTCATTTCCGCTTTTCAGCCCCCATTCGAGATTTACCGACGACACAGTTTTAACTGTTGCGGTAGCCTTTTCAATTTTAAATAATGTAGATTATGCTTCTTCTATTAAAAATTTCGGGTTGAAATACCCTTATGCAGGCTATGGGAGATCTTTTTACCGCTGGCTGCAATCTGCAGATAGCAAACCATATAATAGCTGGGGAAACGGTTCTGCAATGAGGGTAAGCCCCGTCGGCTTTGCATTCAATTCAATGGAAGATGTGCTGGCTGAGGCAAAAGAAAGCGCTGAAGTGACACACAATCATCCGGAAGGTATAAAAGGTGCTCAGGCAACGGCACTGGCGATTTTTTTAGCCCGTGAAGGAAAAAGCAAGGCTGAAATTCGCAAGGAAATCGGCGAGCGCTTTGCTTATGATCTCAATCGAACCATAGATGAAATCAGGCTGGATTATCATTTTGATATATCATGTCAGGGCTCTGTGCCTGAAGCGATTATTGCTTTTCTTGAATCAAAAGATTATGAAGACGCAGTTCGAAAAGGAATATCCTTAGGAGGTGACAGTGATACCATAGCATGCATTGCCGGAGGAATTGCCCAGGCCTTTTACAAAGATATACCTTCTGAGGTTATTTCCAAAGCGAGAAACATGCTGCCGGAAGAGTTTTTGACAATTATTGATGAATTCACCCGGATTTACAGTTAAAAAAAATAATGTTCGGCTTTTACTGGATGACATTATAAATTGTATGTTATCCAGTAACCAGACAAATGTAATAGCAAAGAAAAAAACTGTATAATCACTTATTAGAACGAAAAAATGAAATACACAAAATATCATGCGCTGGGTAACGATTATATCGTAATTCATCCTGCAGACCTTAAAAACGAAATTAGTCAGGATATGATCCGTTTGATCTGTCACCGAAATTATGGTGTCGGCTCTGATGGCCTTTTGCTTGGCCCCCTGGAAAGCCAATCGTGCGACTTTGGCCTGAGAATTTTTAATCCTGATGGAAGCGAAGCAGAGAAAAGCGGCAATGGCTTACGCATCTTTGCGCGGTCGATCATCGATAAATCTTTAACCAGTAAATTTACATTTACTGTCGAGACTCTCGGTGGCGCTGTCTCATGTGAGGTTAGCCCTGACGGCAGAAGCGTGAAGGTGGAAATGGGAAAGGTCAGTTTTGATAGCACAATTATTCCGCTTAAAGGTTCACCAAGAGAGGTGTTGAACGAAACAATCGAAATCGATGGACATTCATTTGAGTTCTGCGCCGCAACAGTCGGCAACCCTCACTGTGTTGTCCTCTCGAACCATCCGACACCAGAAGAAGCACATCACTACGGCCCACTGATTGAGGTAAACCCTCGCTTTCCGAACCGCACAAATGTCCAGTTCATGAATGTCATGGATCGTAACAACATACGGATTGAGATTTGGGAACGTGGAGCAGGTTACACATTAGCTTCCGGTAGCAGTAGCACAGCAGCAGCAGCAGTTGCTCGCAGACTTGGCCTATGCAATTCGGATATTACAGTGCATATGCCGGGTGGACAAATCAAGATTCAGTTTGACGATGACTTTGCAGCCACAATGACAGGGCCGGTAACCAAAATTTGTGATGGGAACATTGCAGATGAAATGTTTGAAAAATCCTTCTAATGCCATACAGTTGGATGCTCGTAACTCGGACCGCTGATAGTAACATTTAACATATGAATAGAAAGATTATAAAATCAACTCCTTTCGGGCCTGTGGGCGTCATATGGACCGGACTAAATGACAATCCCAAGATCGTCAGGATTTTGCTATCAAAGCCTGGGTTACCCGCTGAAGATCAGGTGTTCAAACTTTACCCGAATTTAAAAGCGTCTTCCTGCGCAGAGATCGACGATGTAGCTACTGCAATTAAAGGGCTGCTTGAAGGTGAGGAGATTAAGTTTTCGCTGAATGTTGCAGACCTAAGCTTGTGTACTGAATTTCAACAGCTTGTTCTACGTGCAGAGCACCGGATTCCACGGGGGAGCATCAGTACCTATCAACTTATCGCAAGATATCTGGGGAAATGGAACGGAGCGCGAGCCGTGGGAAATGCCTTGGCGAATAACCCGTTCCCCCTTATCGTGCCTTGTCACCGGGCCATTCGCTCGGACCGACAGCTTGGCGGTTACCAGGGGGGCCTTGAAATGAAACGTGCCTTACTGGAGAAGGAAGGTATACCTTTCGATGATACTGGCAGGATAGCCTGTGTCCAGTTTCATTACGATAAGATAATGTCGAACAAAGGCAGCCAACCGACGCGCTGATTGCAATAGCATGAACACCAAAAATGCCCGAAAGACCTGCTCTCAGTCTTTATAGAAGATCGCTTCAAGAAAACTGGATCAAATTGACTCTGTCCAGTTTTTTGGAAGTCAAAATACCACATGGCAACAATCTTGATGGCGCCGTAGAAAGTCCCATCTACTGCGTTGCAGCGGTTTTTCAGAAACTCGGCATACTACATGAGGGCATGGGAAAAAATCATGAAGAAAAAAAATAAGGCAATATGGGGATGGGCCATGTACGACTGGGCGAATTCCGCTTTTGCAACAACGGTAATGGCAGGCTTTTTCCCGATTTTCTTCAAACAGTACTGGAGCTATGGAACCGATGTGAACATGAGCACAGCCCAGCTCGGTTTCGGGAATTCAATTGCCAGTCTTTTTGTAGCTTTAATGGCGCCTTTATTAGGTGCGATCGCCGATAAAGGTAGCGCAAAGAAAAAATTTCTTATATTTTTTGCCTATCTGGGTGTCCTTATGACCGCGTCTTTATTTTTCATTCAAAAGGGAGAGTGGGTCTGGGCAATTTTTATATATACAATGGGAATTATCGGATTTTCCGGCGCAAATGTATTTTATGATTCCCTTCTGCCTGGCGTGGCAAGGAAAGACAATATTGATTATATATCAAGCCTTGGCTTTTCCATGGGATATCTGGGAGGCGGTTTGCTCTTTCTTGTCAATGTCTTGATGACATTAATGCCCCAAAAATTTGGTCTGGCCGATGCAGGTGAGGCGGTGCGTTACTCTTTTCTTTCCGTAGCCATCTGGTGGGGATTTTTTACATTATTTACCATTTTTTGGGTGCAGGAAAAAAAGAAAAAAATCGAAAGCCGTTCTGTTATTAATATAATAACCGAAGGTTTCAGGCAGTTTGCAGGAACATTTAAAAAAATCCGCCATTTAAAAACAATTTTCCTGTTTCTTATGGCCTACTGGTTTTATATTGATGGGGTAGATACTATTATACGCATGGCTGTTGATTATGGTTTATCACTTGGATTTGCCTCAAATGATCTTATTGTCGCCCTTTTAATAGTTCAATTTGTCGGTTTTCCCGCCGCACTCCTTTTCGGAAAACTCGGTCAGTCCTGGGGAGTGCGTAAATCGATCTTTCTTGCTATCGGTATCTACATGCTGGTTACCGTGTGGGGTACCATGATGAGCAGCAAAAATGAATTCTACATCCTGGCTGTTGTTATCGGTTTAGTGCAGGGTGGTATTCAGGCTTTGAGCCGTTCCTTTTATTCACGGTTGATTCCTGCCGACAAACCTGCCGAATATTATGGTTTTTACAACATGCTCGGTAAATTTGCAGCAATTTTCGGCCCCGTATTAATGGGAATTGTCGGTCTTTTTGCAAGACGGATTCTTATGCCGCCCGCCCCAACGGCGGCACAGATTGAAGCTGTCGGCAGGCTTGCTTCGCGCTGGAGTATCGGATCTGTTCTTATTCTCTTTATTGTCGGTGCTGTTCTTTTCTATTTTGTAGATGAAGAAAAAGGAAAAAAGGAGGCAACCTGTTTATTGGAAGAATAACCCGTTCTTCAGCTTTTCAAAGGTCTCCCTAAATGGTGTGGATTATGCATCTTTACTGTTTAAAGTTATATCTATAAGTTTTTCAAATTCTGCAGTCGCCACGCAGATACATGTATCGGCTGCTCCATAATACACCTTGATCTCTCCCGTGTCTTCCACAACAGCGCCGCATGCAAAAGCCACATT
>RCNB010003672.1_pt1 | contig 10845 bp, 9 predicted proteins | sample 2041321 | NCBI WGS metagenome assembly RCNB01 (sample SAMN09708232, study PRJNA481090) | Marine sediment metagenome, whole genome shotgun sequencing project.
CGTCCCTGTGTTTTAGAAGGACTCTCAATGCAGCATTGACTTCCTCAAGCTCGTGAGTTTTATTCTCTAATTCTTTACCCCTTTCTATCAGGGCTAATTCTGCCTGCTTGTGCTCGGTGGTGTCCCTGGAAATTTCTAACACTGCTGTTGGGTTCCCCTGTTTATCTCTTAACGTTACATTGGCAGTGCCATGGAATGATATCGTTTTTCCGTTTCTATCGATTACTTGAGTATCATGCTTATGAACCTTTCCATCCCGAAATGCCTTAAGCGTTAAGCAGGGATATGGTTCACAGGGCTCTTTTCTTTGATGGTATGTTTCATAGCATTTCTTACCTATAATATCATTACCAAAGTTTTCCTTGGCAGTTTTATTGGCCCAGATAATATTTAAGTCCTTATCCATCATGCTCATATGATCACCAATAGACTGCAATATGGCATTGAGTTTTTCTTCGCTCTCCCGCAGCGCCTCTTCCACTTGAATTTTCTCTTTTAAAGCAGTAATCATTGAATTAAAATTATCAGAGAAATCACTAAGAAAATCAACTCTCTGGTTATAATCTCCAATTGCAACTTGTTGAACTTGCCATGTTAGATGTTTAAGGTTGGAATGTAATTGTTTGAACTGGGAAGCCAAATTATTTCGGACTGGAACTTCTATGTTTAATTTTCCTTGAGCAAGCGAAGCTATAAAATCATTTGCTTCACTAAATGACTCAAGAAGCTGATTGGTCGTTGAAGCAAGTTTTTTCATCTTACGGTTGTCATGTCCTTTTAAATCCAGCTTTTGAGGCATTTCACCCTTTATAATAGAGGATATTGACTCAATGATACTATCGATTGTTTGTATCTCTTTTTTATTCACAATCTACTCCTGCACCTCTAAAGTTGCGTGAAATCTGCATACCGTGCCACCAGACGTCCAACAATCAATTTCCTTAACATCAAATTTATTGCCGGTATAGGCATTTAATATCCCAGCGATAAATCCTTCATCATAATCACATATTGTTTCTCCGCTTACAGGCAAACCAGAACAATCTAAATCCTCCTCAACCGTTAAAATGAATTCCATTTTTTCTATATCGGCTTTTTCTATTCTGAGAATCCCAATATTTAGTGTTTTCAGCTTTTGTTGAAGGTCTGCAATGAATTCATTAAAGTTTAGTTTCGTATTCAATACGTTTTTACAGAATTCCAAGCCCGCCTGCTTTCCTGCCTTCACAAAGATCTCTCCGGCTTTGTCGACATTGAATTCCTTAATTAGCACATCTCTAAGGGTGTATTGCATTAGCCTATAAACGGCAACCATGGTGGTTTCCCCGAGATTGGGTCGTCCTTTTTGGATATTTCCGATATCTTTCCATTGAAACTGATAATCTTCCCTTTCTTCTTTAAACATTGTCAGTCTCCCTTGTTAATTTATTGGTTTTTTCAAAACTTAATACGAAACTTCACTCTGGAATATCAATTTTAGGCGCAGAATCAAAAGGATCTGGTTCTGTCAGGAAATAGGCTGTTTATTAAAAAATATGGTTATCTGACCTGTTTTATTCAGTGGCTTCTGTCTTGGCATCTCTTGCCACCCCGAACGACTTTTAACAGATATTTATCTGGTGTCAGATCAAGTCCGTCCTGTGACATATTGCTTCGGCAAATGTAATTTGTGTAAGTGATCCACGAATAAACTTTAGCCGGTCCGCGACGGTGGTTTCTTCGTGTTCTGTCATGGAAAGAGGTTCCTTATTTCTGTAGTACTTTTTGAGAAGCCATTCAATAGCTTCTTCAAAAAGATTATTAACAGGCCGGTCAAGGTCAATGGCAAGTTTTTTAATATTTTTGAGGGAGTCTTCTTGAATGGTGGTTGTGAAAGGTCTTCGTTTCGGTTTCATAGTGGGCCTTATATCACAATTTACTAATATTGCAATTAAAAACACTTGTATAAATAATTTTATAAAAATTTAAACAAACTACTTGACAAAACACTTATATATGTATATACTTATATAAATACACATAATTAGGTAGTCTCAAACCACAGTAAAATGAAAACCAAATTAAACAGAGCGCTTGAAGGAACCTGCAACGGTGACGTTATAGGCGGCTTATTACTGTGGGCCGGGGAAAACCTTTAAGCGCTTTTGTTTTTTATGGCAACTGAAAGGGGGATACGATGCAAAAGAAACTTTTTGATGAACAAGAAAAAAGATGCTTAGCAGCAGCATCCTTCCCGGAAGTGAGCGAAGTGCCAGTTTCTTGGGGCGAGATAAATCTCCAGCGGGCAGATAAATATAAGGCGATCGTAAATCCCGAAATCGGAAAAGTGTACTCGATCGTCTCAAAGGACTATAAGCTGATTCGGCATGAGGATGCAGTTCAACGGATTGAGAGCACCATTGATGAGAATCTTGAACTTGGTAAATATAAAATCAGCACTGAATTTTATAACAAAGGCGGTAGAATGCGCAGAACTTATCGATTTTATGAAAAATCGGTTAAAATAAAAAAAGGCGATACGGTTAACCCTGAACTCCATTTATATAATAGCTATGACATCACATGGCCCTTTATCGTACTTATCGGAGCATTTAGATTTGTTTGTGCTAATGGCCTTGTGGTTGGTGATAAGTATCTTTATCTCCGGAAACGTCATGTTTACGATTTTGACCAGATAGACGTCAAAGAGCAAGTATCAACTGCAATGAAACGGTTTAACCTTCAAGCCAAGCAATGGGAAAGGTGGACCGAGCTGAGGTTGACCGAAAAAATCTACACCAAGGTTATGAAAACTATGAAATTCGGCAAGAAGGCCATGGAGGAAATTGAAAACCGCACAGACCAGGAGGCAAAAGATTATGCCGATAATGGATTTCCGATTATGAACCTTTGGATATTTTATAACGTATTAACCTGGTACATAACCCATCGGGCTGTTTCCTTGAACCATCGTGTTGAGATGGAGAGAAGGTTAAGATCAGCGATGAGGCATTTTAAAAGGGTGAAGCGCTGAGAGGCTCTACAATCGACGATCTTGAGGAACACGCTTGACATGCAGGAGTTTATTACCAAAGCCCAGGATAGGCAGCCGGAGCCGAACACCGGAAACCCTATCCGGCTTCCTGGGCTAAATACAATAGGGGAAAGTTGAAGGGGAACTATGGCGACAATCAGAAAACGGGGCAAGAATTATCAGATTGATTATTTTGATCCACACGGAAAACGGATCAGAAAATCCTTTAAGAAAAAAAAGGATGCAGAAGCAGAGCTTGGCAAGCGTGTGTCACTTATAGCTGAAAAGCGTTATCTGGATGTCAAAAGGGAATACAAGACAACACTTGGCGAACTGGTTGACAAATATATTGAGAACTTCAGTCAGCAGGCCAGTTATAAAACCGGAAAGAAATATCACATTGACCATATTCTTAATTATTTTGGAAAAGAAACCCTGCTTGCAAATATCCGCTTTATTGACCTTGAAACCTACCGGAACCATTTAAAAGATTCACTTACAGTTAAAAAGACTATCCGAAAAGATGCGAGTGTTAATAGGGCCATATCATGTTTGCGACATATATTCGCAAAGGCGGTTGAATGGGAAATGATCGAACAGAACCCCTTCAGCAGGGGCAAGTCTCTTATCCTGAAAGAAAACAACAAACGGTTAAGATTCCTTGCTGAAGATGAGATTCCAAAACTGCTTGATGCCTGCCCGAGATATTTAAGAAACATTGTGGAGTGTGCTTTAAATACAGGCATGAGACGGGGGGAAATCCTGAGTTTAAAGTGGGAACAAATCATGAACGGTTTTATTTATCTGAATAAAACAAAAACAATGGAACCCAGGCAAATACCAATAAACGATACGCTTGAAGCACTTTTTAAACAGATCCGCAAGGAAAACGGTCTAAGGTCAAAGCATGTATTTCTTTATGACGGGCAGCTTGTTGATGCAAAGACAGGCAAGACAAGAAAGCCAAATGCAATGCCAAAACCTGTGACAGAAGTTAAAAACTCTTTTGGTTCAGCATTGAAACGGTCCGGGATTACAGACTTTAGATTTCACGATTTGAGACATACCTTTGCAAGTCAGTTATTATTAAAAGGCGGGACCCTGAAGGACGTTCAAGAGATTTTAGGACACAAGACAATGACCATGACCTTAAGGTATGCTCATCTTACACAGGAGCATAAAAAGAAAGCGGTCAACCTCTTAAATGGATTGACCGCTTCTAAAAAAGTGGACTGTCACAAAACTGTCACATTTTCTAAATCCCCAAAAAGCGCCAGCCTGTAACCTACTGCTTTTATTGGTGGAGCTGAACGGGATCGAACCGTCGACCTCATGACTGCCAGTCATGCGCTCTCCCAGCTGAGCTACAGCCCCAAATTAGAAAAAAATTAACAAAACCTGATAAATGTGTCAATAAATATTTTATCGGAATTTATGACCGGAAGGTGTTGACAAAATTAAAGATAGAAAATATCATCAGCACTTTACAATTTACAACATACTGTATATAAAAGAATTTTTGATAAGGCAAGATATGGCTTCAAATAATTTGCCTAGATTTATTAGACCATCGGCAGCAAATACTCCTAATACCAAACAAGCCGAAATGTATAAGGAATTTGATGCTATAGAGCTCTATTGTCCAAAGTGCAAACGTCCGGTTCCGGTTCGCAAAAGACTTTTGCTTGTCCTGCCAGAAGGTGACAAGTATGAATATTTGTGTGCGTTTTGTTCCGAGACGGTGGGGACAAAGATCGATAGACATGTGAAGCCTGTTTCGGTAATAATTTAATAGTATAGGAATTTCTTTTTTTGGGACGCAGACCCGCCTGCCATTGCAAGGCACGAGCGGGCAGGTGAACACAGATTAAAAAGTTATTTAAATTATAAATGAGAGGAACTATATGCTCAGGTTTATGCGGCAACAGGCTGGTAATTGGTTAATCAAAGTACTTTTAGGCGCTATTGTTATTGTATTTATTTTCTGGGGTGTGGGAAGTTTCAGGTCACAAAGAGGGGGCAGGGTTGCGCTTGTCAATGGAGATCAGATCACACTGGATGATTACAGGGAGGTATATGATAATCTTGTTGAACGGCTGCGTAAAAGATTCGGGAACAACTTTAATGAAGATATGATAAAGATGCTTCATGTAAAAAGGCAGGCTTTGAATCAACTTATCGACAACAAACTCTTAGTTCAGGAGGCTCAAAGGCTTAAGTTTCGTGTTTCAGACAAGGAGCTTGCCGATTCAATCATGCAATATGGAGCATTTCAGAGAGCCGGGGTATTTGATAACCGCCTTTATCAAAATGTTCTGGATCGCCTTAGAATGACCCCCGAAGAATTCGAGGTTTCCCAGAGAGATGCGATGCTTATTGAGAGGTTAAAAGTTCTCATTGCAAGCAGTGTTAAAGTTTCAAACCAGGAAGTCAAAGCATGGTTTAACTGGAGCAACGCATTGGTAGATATCGATTTCGTACTTTTTGATCCTGACAAATATAAAGATATCAAGCCATCCAGTGAAGAAACAAAAGCATTCTTCGAAAAGCATAAAGAAAATTATAAAACAGATGCTACGGTAAAAGTCAGATACTTGCATTTCGACCCGGATAGATACCGATCCAAGGTTACGATTTCTGATGAAGAAATACGGGATTATTTTGATGAAAATCCGGAGGAGTTTAAAATACCGAAAACCGTTGAAGCCAGACATATTTTGCTAAAAGTAGATCAAAATGCCGGCCCTGAGGATGTTGAAAGGACAAGAAAAAGAGCTTTAAATATCCTGAATATGGCCAGGGAAGGGAAAAAATTTGCTAAGCTGGCCAGCAAATATTCAGAAGGACCAACCCGAAACACGGGAGGATACCTTGGCACATTCAAAAAGGAGGCTATGGTAAAACCCTTTGCGGACAAGGCCTTTTCCATGAAAGCAGGGGAAATCAGCGAACCGGTTCGCACGCGGTTCGGATGGCATATTATCAATATTGAAAAGGTAAATGAGGCATCCATCCTTTCTTTTAATGAAGCCAAAAAGAAAATTCAAAAGAAATTGACCGAAGAAATGGCAAAAAACCTCGCTTACGACGAGGCAGAGGACGTTTCTGATGTTTCTTTTGCAGGAGAAGATCTGTTAAAAGCAGCAGCAGAACGAAACCTCAAAGTTTTAACTACAGACTTTTTTACAAAAAAGGGGCCGGAAAAAGGTATCAAAGACCGAGTAAAGTTCGCATCGGCCGCCTTTAATCTTGCGGTTATGGAGATCAGTGATATCCAGGAATTTGGAGACGAATATTACATTCTCCAGGTTATTGAGAAGATTCCGCCCAAGATACCTGAGTTGGATGAGGTTAAGGAAGAGGTCAAGGCTGATTTGGTGAAACAAAGACAGGAAGTAAAAGCGAGAAAGGATGCAGATACACATCTGTCTGCTTTAAAAAGTGGCAAATCGATGAGTACGGAAAGCAAACATTTTAATTTAACTCCAACAACTACAGGTTTCTTCAAACGAAATGATTCGATTCCTAAAATTGGACCTGAGCGTGAGATTGCCAAGGCTGCTTTTCAACTCACAAATGAAATAAAATTGCCGGAAAAAGTCATAAAAGGTACAAAAGGGTATTATGTTATTCAATTTAGGGATAGAAAAACGGCGGCATTTGAAGAATTTAACAAGGAAAAAGTATCGATAAAGCAAAGATTACTCCAGCAAAAGGAAGCCAGGACCTTTGACGCATTGCTGGCGCAAATAAGAAGCAAAAGCGAAATTACCATTAAAAAGGAGTTTTTAGAATAGTCTGAATACTCCAAAAAAATACTGTGGAATAGGGATGACTTAAGCCTTGCAACCGAGATAAACCGGCTTTTTAAGAAATGAGGACTATTCCCCGATTATTTTGACTAAAACTCGCTTGCGTCGTCTGCCGTCAAACTCTCCGTAGAATATTTGCTCCCAGGTTCCAAAGTCGAGCCGGCCTTGTGTAATCGCCACAACCACCTCCCGCCCCATGATCTGCCTTTTCATATGTGCATCCGCATTATCCTCGCCTACATTATGCCGGTACTGTGAAACCGGTTCGTGAGGCGCCAGTTTTTCAAGCCATACTTCATAATCATGATGCAGACCGGATTCGTCGTCATTGATGAATACAGACGCTGTAATGTGCATGGCGTTTATAAGGACAATCCCTTCTTTTATCTCGCTTTCCTTAAGGCAGGCTTCAACCTGGGGGGTAATATTAATAAGCGCACGCCGTGTAGGCACTTCAAACCACAATTCTTTTCGATAACTTTTCATTGGACGATCCTCCGCTAATATTACTCGATATTGTATCGAGGATAATATTATATTATCAGTTTGGTTTCAATACCGTACAGGCGGCAGGTGTTATCCCAAATTTTAGCTGATAGATACTCGGGGTTTTCTTCTATGACCGCAGCCAGTTTTAGCAAAACCGACCGCACAAAGGCAGGTTCATTTCGCATGGTGTGGTTCTTTTCCGGCGCGGGTGTGAGGTAGGGGGCGTCGGTTTCAATAAGAATACGATCCACAGGGATAAATGGTACAAGCTTGCGCAAATCCGCGCCTCGTTTTTTGATGGTCACAATGCCGGTAATTCCGATATAAAGGCCGAAGTCAAGATACTGTTTCAGCTCTGTTTTGTTCCCGCTGAAACAGTGGATCACCCCGCTTTTCATATTTTTAAAATGCGTTTTCAGGATATCGATGAGACGGCCGTTGCTGTCCCGCTCATGAAAAATAACGGGAAGATTCAGTTCAGCGGCAATCTCGAGCTGCCGGATAAGCCACTTTTCCTGGGTTTCTCTGGGTGAGAACATTCGGTTAAAATCGAGCCCGATTTCTCCCCAGGCACGCACAAGGGGATTTCTTGCAAGGGTTATAAGCGTTTTTAGCGTATCTTCATTGCAACTTTTGGCATCATGGGGATGAATGCCCACCGAGGCGTACAGATCGGGGAACGATTCTGCCAGGGAAACGGCCTTGATGGAACGGGGCAGAGTTGTTCCTATAATCATTGCCCCAGCAACACCGGCGGTTTTCATCCGTTTGACAACCTCCCGGATATCGTTGTCATACGCCCGGTCATCAAGGTGGCAGTGACTGTCAAATAGTTTCATTTCGGTTATTGACTTAAATAAGAGCTAATCTGTGCTGAAAGTACTTTTCTCAACTTGATGACTTCGTAAAAAGTCCGATTTAGAAGGTTTCGTAAAAAGTCCAACTTCTGCGTTGTGCTGCCTACATATGAAATTCGAGGGGTGTCACTGTTTTAACGAGTTCCAGCTCATGCAATTTTTCAATAACATCAGGGGGAATTGATACATTTGTTTTGAGAAAAATGATGTTCATCTCCCCGCCTTCTTCTTGTCCCACCTGCATCTGGTCTATGTTAATATTGTTTTTACCTAGAAGCGTTGCAAAACTCCCGATGGCACCCGGCTTGTCATAATTGTATATCAGTGAAATATGGCCCGTTGGGATTAATTCAATCCGGAAATTATTAATTTTTACAATCCTGAGCTCATTTTTTCCGAATATTGTTCCGGACACCGTATTAGTCATCTCGGTGGTAATGACCCGTACTGTAATCAGGTTGATATACTCTCCGGACTCATCACTGGTCGTTTCCGTGACCTTTATCCCTCTATCTTTGGCAAGGACCTGCGCATTGACAAAATTCACATCATCCTTGACCACGTAAGTCAGCAAGCCTCTTAAAGCCGCTATGGAGACCGGAGCAAGATCAAGGCCTCTGAAATCGCCGGCATACTCAATGATTACCTCCTTGAGAGCACCTTTGGTAATCTGGGCCTGGAGACTACCCATCTGATTTGCCAGGGTCAATAACGGGCCAAGCTTTTTAAGAAGATCGCCGGTGACAGAGGGGACATTGACCGCATTTAAGATGGTATCGTTCTTCAGGTAATCGATGATCTGGCCGGCCACGTCCACCGCCACCTTGGTCTGGGCTTCCTGTGTTGAAGCCCCCAGGTGAGGCGTGCAGATCAGATTCTCACAATCAAAGAGCCGGCAAACTCCGGGAGGCTCTTGTTCGAAGACATCCAGTGCCGCTCCGGCGACCTTGCCGGACTGCAGGACATCATAAAGATCCGCCTCATTAACAATACCGCCACGGGCACAATTTACTATCATTACACCGTCCTTCATCTGATCAAAAGCGTCTTTGTCGAGCATGCCGGTGGTGTTTTTTAGCTTTGGAACATGTATGGTTATATAGTCAGACTTGCGGTATAACTCTTCCAGGGAAACACTTTCAAAACCGGCCTTTTCAATCTGTTCCGGCGTGACAAAGGGATCGTGAACAATTACCTGCATTTTTAGTCCCCGGGCACGATCCGCAACAATGGATCCGATTTTACCAAAACCAATAACCCCGAGAATCTTGTTGTATATCTCTCTTCCCTGGAGTTTCTTTTTGTCCCATCTTCCTGCTTTCAATGACGCGGTTCCCTCGGGTATATTGCGTGACAAGGAAAGTATCATGGCGATAGCATGTTCGGCGGTTGTTATAACATTACCCCCCGGAGTATTCATAACGACGATACCCCGTTTAGTGGCTGCCGGTATATCTACATTGTCAAGACCGATTCCGGCACGGCCCACAACTTTCAATCGAGTTGCCGCTTCCAGAAGATCCTCAGTTACCTTTGTGGCACTTCTGATAACCAGGGCATCATACTCTCCGATGATATTTTTAAGCTCTTCAGGAGAAAGTCCTGTCTTAACATCGACTTCAATTCCCTCTTCATCCTCAAACATTTTGATACCGGCTTCCCCCAGATTATCACTGACCAATACTTTCATACTTCTCCTCCCGAAAAAATGGTTGCTTTTCACGAAACTGATAAAATTAAACGCCTATTATATTTATTTTTTTTTGATATTCAAGCTTTTTTTGATAAGCTGATGCTTTTTCAAAATCGTTCAATGCATTGTAGCAATTAATGATAAATCCAAGGGTTTGTTTTGAATGTTGAAATTTTAGAAAAAACGACAGTGCTGTTTCAAACGCGCCCAGATTCATATGGCTTATCCCCAGACACAGGCTGAGCTGCTCATTGTCAGGGAAATGCTCAACCCCCTTTGAAAGGATTTGAACCGATTCATGATAGGCTCTTTTCTTTTGATTTAAGATGCCCAATCCCAGGTAAGCGCGGGAATCAGGATGGTAGTTCAACGTTTTTATGTATAATTTTTCAGCAATGTCATCTTTTCCCTTTATGTCTTCATTTAATGCATAATCCCCATGATCAAAAGTCATTCCGAGCCTGGAGCAAAAATCGGCATGCATGGGATAAAATTCCTTTTTGTCGATAAGCTCAATGGCGTCCACAATTGCGGGAAGTGATTCATAATATGTGGTTCTTAATTTTTTCCCAAAGGAGATTACAGCGTCACGGGATAATTTGGCATCGGTTTCAAAATACTTGATATCCTCAATACGATTTAACCATATATCCTCAGATAGTTTAGATTTTTTTTTATATTGGGAATAGAGTGCGGTTCCCGGAAACAAAGAAAGAACAGAAGAATAAATGATCAACGGTTTGATTTTTTTAATCAAATCGATGCTCTCTTGAATGGTTTTCCTAGTTTCGCCAGGTGAGCCATAGATAAAATAGGCCCGCGGTAAGATGCCGTATTTTAAAGTGCTGTCAAAAGCTTTTTCGATTTCAACCGTTGTAATTTGTTTGTTCAGATAAGCCCGAATTTTTTCAGAACCGCTTTCTATCCCGTAACTGATTTGAATGCAGCCGGCCTTTCTCATCCAGGAAAGAACTTCTTCAC
>RCNB010002679.1_pt1 | contig 10844 bp, 9 predicted proteins | sample 2041321 | NCBI WGS metagenome assembly RCNB01 (sample SAMN09708232, study PRJNA481090) | Marine sediment metagenome, whole genome shotgun sequencing project.
GGTGTTCTCTTCTTTGACATGCTAACTCAAATTAATGATAAAGAGATTAATTCAAAATAGTTTTCATTATTAATGAAAAAAAAAAGAAGAAAGAATGGTTAGTTCTAATTTCTTCTGCGTCTTTCACTTCTTGAGCGTGTTTTTGGAGGTTTCTTCTTGACTTCATCAGAGATACTTTTCATATCTATCTCTTTGACTTCTTCTTCCTCTTCTACCGCTTCAACGTCCACTTCGTCTTCAGCATAGTAAGCTTCTTCTATTTCTTCATCTACTTTCTTACGCCGGTCATCTCTTTCTCTCATTTTAATGATCGTTTCAGAAACTTCTGCACGTTTGATATCTTTACCGACAATGTATAAAACAATACCAATAATGAAAAAGATAAAGAACACACCAAAAATAATACCAGCAAATATACCAAATTCAAAGATAGGATCAAATGGTTCAACTATTGGTGTTTGTAGTAAAAGCCAAGCAATTATATTCTTCCACAATTGGGAATTATCAAGTGTATCAAACCATGTTGTATTTGTTCCTGTAACATTAATGTCACTAAACATAATTGTTGAGCCAATGGAAACACCTCTACCAAGGAACTTTTCATCAGCAGCAAGTAGTTTATAAGTTTTTACAGCACCAACAGATGGCATTTCACCATTTGTCCTGAGTCCATAAGCAACTTGTGATGTATTAATAATAGATGTTGATGAGGAAAGATAATTAGTTGGTGTAACATAGGTTAAAATTTCAGAGACAGGATCATCTTCTGGATATCCCTCAATAATTGGATGATCGTTTAGTAAAGTAGTCTCGTTAATGTAAAGGAAACGAGGATCATCATATCGATAATTGAAATCGTCAAATAATGTAAGGTAAGGTTCACCAAAACCTAAGTTATCATAACTGTCTGCGCCTGTTTCCCCTGCACTACCTTCCATCATTGTATTGATAGATTGAATATCACTTGAATAATTTCTAACTTCTTCCTCAAAGAAATAAGGATTTGCAAGGAATAATACTGATCCACCATCTTGATAGTATTCTTGTAATGCTCTTCGTTCTATGCTAGCAAAGGCACCTGTACCATCAGGAACATCTTCTGCTCCAAAGTATGGAGATGGTAAAATAATCAAATCTGCACCACGTATGTTTGTGAGTGTGAAATTGTCAGTATTGATAAATACATCTGCATTGAAGACATCTTCGATTAATTCTAATGCGGATTGTAATTGGGTATCATTGAACATTTGCTGATGTGCAATATCGAAAACTACAATGGGTGTTTCTCCTTTGTAAGCTTGGGTATTCATGTAATTTAGTGATCCTATATTCATTAGCGTTAATAGTAAGAACATTACTATAACAAATGTAGTAAGTATTAATTTCTTTGACTTCATACAATCGCCTACTAATATCGATTAATGTCTTATTGAGTGATTTTTCTCAATTTATCATTATTTAACTTTTTTGAACAATTGGAATTGTTTGGAAAGTGTTCGTTTTCAGCAATAAAAGTCTTGTTAAAACCACTTGAAAACTCCAAGGGTAGCACAAATATTTTATTTGGTAATGCTTGAACTAGTGGTATCGGAAGAGGAAATGAATATGACAACCATATTTGTTGCTATAACAGGAACTCAAGGTTCAGGGAAATCCGTCTTTACAGAGATAGCCCAGAAAAAATATAATATTCCAACTTATCGAATGGGGAATATTATTGTGGAGGAATGTGAAAGCCGAGGATTAGAAATTAATGGTCGCAATATGGCAAAGATGGCTTCTGTACTAAGGTATGAAGGAGGAGATCATGCTATTGCTAAAAAAACCTTGCCAGCCTTGAAGGAATTAAAAAAGAAGAATCCTAAAATCATAATTATCGATGGTGTAAGATCCTACAACGAACTTGCTTTATTCAAAGAAGAACTCGGAAACATATTGCTTGTCGCAATCGTTGCTTCATTAAATGTTAGGAAAAATAGAGTGGAGTCCCGGAAAAGAATTGATGTTGGATCTATTTATGATTTTGAAGAACGAGAACACAGAGAACTAGGATTCGGTCTTGGAAATGTTATTACACAAGCAGATTATTTCATACACAATGAAAATATCTCAAAAAATAAATTCATCAATGAAATAGAAACTTTGATTGAAAAAATAAGCAAAGAAAGTAACGAAGATTAATCTGCTTATTTTAATAAAGTCGAGAAATTTTGAGGGGACATGCAGTTACTGCATGACCATTATTTTTTATCAGAATGAGTAAACTCTCTACCAACTATGCTTTCTTAATTTTGGACTAGCATTAAATCCACAGCTAGCACAAACAGATTTTTTCATATTGTAAGAATTTTTTCCACAACGTCTACAGCGCATGTGAGTTGGAGTGCGGTTTCTTTTTCCTTTACTATGTGTTCCTTTGACCAATTTATATCACCATGATTTGTTTTTGTCGTCGCTTAACTATCAGCAACACTTGGTGGGGGACTGATAATAATGACATTATCGCCACGCAAGATGATTGTTCCTAAGTTGTTATTTGGCCCCTCTTCTACAATTTCTTCTGCTTCTTCTAGCGTAAGGTTAAGATGGGCATCATAATTTTTGAGTTTTCCTCTTAATTGTCTTCCGCCTTTCAATTTCACTAATACAATACCATTTAATGACATTGATAGGAGGTCCATTGGACGATCTTTGTTTAATCGTTGTTGTGGTTGGGATTTCTCTTTACTCATTTTCGGCTATTCTCCAAGTTAGATTTAGAACAATCTATAATTCTTTTGTAAGCTAACGGTTTTTAAATTCTTTCTTTGATTTCAATCTAACAGTTGTTAAAACTTACTATGTGGTGTTTTAAAGAGTAATTATTAAAGATTTCTCTCTTTAATTTTAATTAAGGTAATATTATAAAGCTGTTCTCTAACAAATATCATAAAATTACTTTGGTGTACTAACAATGGAAATTCATCGAAGACATGCTTTAAGAAAATCTGATTTGAAAGACCTCAAAGAGGAGCTTTACAAAAGAATAGGTGAAGATGTCAATAATTTGTTTAAGAAAACAGTAGAACTTATTATTACTGAATCTATGGAGCTTTATGCTGAAAATAAGATCATCTTTGCTTTCAAAACAGGAGATAAGGTCATTCCCAGTCTTAGAGCATTAAACAACGAGTTAGTTCATTTACCAACTGTCACTGTTGATATGGGTGCTATACGTTTTGTAACTAATGGAGCAGATATTATGGCTCCAGGTATAACGAAAATTTCATCTGAACTTAAAGCAGGCACTATTGTTACTATAATCGATGAAACATATGGAAAATCTTTAGCAGTTGGCGAGTTACTTTTCGATGGAGGAGAAATTGCAGAAATGAAAAAAGGAAAAGCTATAAGGAACATACATTACGTGAATGACGAAATATGGACCCTTAAGCTTTAATACTTCTAGACTAATCGAATTGTCTCTAAAACATCGGGTGCTTTAGTTTCTATTTTCATAATTTTATGTAAAGTAGAAGCTAATGAGATGCATTTTGATTTTTCACCATGAATTAGGAAAATTTTCTCTGGTTTTGGAAAGACTTTGGTTGCATATTTTAGCAATTCCTTTCGGTCACTGTGACCTGAGAAACCAATTACTGTATGAATTTCCATCTCTATTTTAAGGACTCTTGCATGTCCTTTTTCCATCATGGTTATTTCGTTAACGCTTTTCTGCACTTTGCGACCTAATGATCCTTCACCTTGGTATGAGACAAAAACGATAGAGTTCCTACTGTCATGAAGTAATTTATCAAAGTATTCAACAGAAGGTCCACCAGTTAACATACCACTGGTTGCTAGAATGACACATGGGTCACCTAGAACAATTTTTGCACGTTCTTCTCTACCTTCAACCTTATGGAAACATTCCGAAAGGAAAGGATTTTGTCCGACATGGAATATCTTTTCACGTAGTTTTCTACTGAGATATTCAGGATGACAAGTAGTTACTGCAGATGCTTCGGATATCATACCATCAAGATAAACAGGAACAGCTGGAATCAATCCTCGAGCCATTAATGATTCAATAACAATTTGTAGTTCTTGAGCACGACCGACAGCAAGTACAGGAACGAGTACTTTGCCACCTCGAATTAATGTGCTATGGATAATCTCTCTTATTTGATTTTCAGCTTCACGATTTGTTGGCATAACATCTTGAGGATTACCATAAGTTGATTCCATAAATAATGCTTCCAACCTTGGAAACCTGGAGACAGCGGAATCAAGGAGATTGGTTTGTCTATATTTGAAGTCCTGGGCAATAGCCATATTGTACAGACCATTACCAATGTGCAAATGAACAATAGCGGAACCTAAAATGTGTCCGGCATTGTGTAAAGTTAATCTTACATCTGGAGCAATGTCTGTGACTTCCCCATAGCTTAATGGAATTGTATGCAAAACAGTATTTCTAACATCTTTCGAACTATATGGTAATAATTTTCCTTCTTTCTTAGCTACATCGAGATAATCAATTTGTAGCAAAGTCATGAGATTACTAGTTGCTTTTGTTGTATAAACTGGACCTTCATAACCGTATTTGAACAGGTACGGTAAAAAGCCAGAATGATCTAAATGTGCGTGTGTGATAACAACGGCATCCAAGTGATCAATATTAAATTCGAGAACGTCTAATCTTGGAAACATTTCTTTGGTATCATTTCGTCCGACATTTACACCACAATCAATTAAGATACTGCTTTCTGGAGTTCTAAGAAGTGTAGAACTTCTCCCAACTTCACGATAACCACCTAATGCGGTTACTCGAACCCAATCTGTTGGAAATGATTGTTTTCTATGAATTCTACGACCAATTTTTCTGAGAATTTTCTTTCGATCTTCGCTATTTGCATAGAGAATATTTCTTACAGTTTTAACAATGCGAGATTCAATTGGTGGTGCTCGTGAAACATTAGGTCGCCAAAAAGTTTCAGAAGTAATTTTTCGTAAGGTAACACCATTTTTACCAATAACTAACCCTGGTTTTGAAGCTTCAATAAGTATCTCACCAATATTAGAATCAAATTGGATTGTAGAAATTTCAGCTTCTTCGGGAACTAATTCTCTAACAAGTTTTTCTGCTTCTTTCTTTGGTTTTCTAACAGAAGGATCAGAACGAATAACAATTCGCTTTCGTAAATCTTTTGCGAGTGTTTTTACTAATTCGCCATTATCCACTAAAATTTGTGGATTTCTTGAATAAACAGCAACTTCAGGTCCTTCGAATTCGATTTCAGTGATATCTGCTGAAGGTGGTGTTTTCTCTAAAATTTGAGTTTTTATTTCATTAAGTGTCTCTTGACTGATTAACATATTTTATGCTCTCTGGAATGTTTTGTATAAACAATAAATTTTTGATTTTTATTTAGGATAAAATTGCAAGTTTTCTGACAATAACAGAATTGATGTTTAACCATCTCTTTTGATAATGTTGTAGCTTTTTAGTCACCATCGTTGTTGTTCTTTGTAGCTTAATGCTCGCGAAGCTTTGTGGAAATTTATTTTTAAAATGTGGTATATTTACCACAGTTTGAGATAATGGCTTTACTGCCAAAAAAACTCCTTGAACTAATCTGATTTTTTATGATATTTAAAATTATTCTTCATGGTCTAATTGTGCTGTAATGAAGCTAATAAATGAAAAAGTAATTAAACAGAAAATAGTACGGAAAAATCAAACAAAAAATTAAGGTTGTTTTGCTTTGAATAATAAAAGAAAGATTGTAGAATCTGTTCCTAATTATAGTGAGGGAACAGACGGGAAAGTCGTTGAAGCAATCGTTGATGAAATTAGGAAGACCCCTAAGACAAACATCATTGATATTCAATACGATTCGGATTATAACAGAGCTGTGATCACCTTTGTTGGTGAACCAGAAGCAGTGCTACAAGCAAATATTGCTGCATCTAAAAAAGCATTAGAGCTTATTGATATGACCAAACACAAAGGTCAACATCCAAGAATAGGTGCAACAGACGTAGTGCCATTCGTTCCTGCACAAAACATGACCATGGAAGAATGTGATGCATTAGCTAAACGTTATGCAGAAGCTATGGCTGAAGTTGGTGTTCCAATTTATCTCTATGAAGATTCAGCAACAAGACCAGATCGAAAAAATATCGATAACATTCGAGTTGGCGATTACGAAGGTTTACGTGAAACCATAAAAACTAATCCAAAACACAAACCAGATTTTGGTCCAGCAACATTCCATCCAAAAGGTGGAGCAACAGTTACAGGTGCAAGAATGCCTTTAGTTTGTTTGAACATTAATCTAGGAACTACAAATGTCAAGGTTGCTAAACGAGTAGCTAGAAGAGTGCATTTAGCTTCAGGTGGGCTTGTTAATATTAAAGCAATGGGAACAGCAATTGAAGGTAAAGACTATGTTCAAGTGGGCATTAGTAATGTCAATTACAAGAAAACTCCAATGTATAGACAATTAGAGCTTGTAAAGTTAGAAGCAGCTAGATATGGTGTCCAAGTTGTTGGTACTGAACTCGTTGGTCCAATCCCATTAGAATCTGTTTTGAATTCACTAGAATATTATCTTCAACTAACAAATCCCAAGCATTTAACTGAAGAAAACTTAGTTGAACATTATTTTGATTTCTAGAAATAATTAAACGCGAGTATGATTTTTCATCACTCGCACTTTACTTCTTTTTTCCTTAATTCTCGATTACTACTTTACCATTCTTGACTACTTTGGAAACCAGATTTACTCCAAATTGATATGATAAGAAATAATAATTGGATACGTCAAAAATTGCTACGTCTGCTTTTTTCCCTACCTCGAGACTGCCAATTGTTTCTTGTCTTTCAATTGCACATGCAGCATTCAAGGTTGCAGCAGTTAATGCTTCTGCAGGAGACATTTTCATATTATAGCAGGATAAGACGATTACCATAAGCATAGATTCAGTCCAGCAATTTGGATTTAGATCAGTAGCAATTGCAATAGGAATTCCATAATCAATCATTTTTCTTGCAGGAGCGTAATCTTTCATCATTAAACAAAACGGTGTTCCTGGTAGTAATGTAGCAATAACTCCTTCTTTTGCCATTGCTTGTAAGCCTTCATCATTTGATTGGAGTAAATGACCGGTTTGCACTGCTTTAAGCTCAGCAGCAAGAGCAGCACCGTTAGTATCCACAATTTCATCGATATGAATAATAGTTTTCATTCCTTGTTTTCTAGCTGCTAAAAGAATCTTTCGAGTTTGATCAACAGTAAAGATACCTTTCTCGCAGAAAACATCACAAAACTCTGCAAGGTTTTTTTCAGCAATTTTGGGTATCATTTCATTAATTACAAGATCAACATAAGCATCAGTTTTTCCTTTGTATTCTGGCGGTACAGCATGAGCACCAAGAAATGTGGAAACGACATCTATTGGATGTTCCTCATTGAGAGCTTTTGCTGCTTCTAAACTTTTTATTTCATCCTCTACTGATAACCCATACCCAGATTTTCCTTCTACTGTTGTTGTTCCGTGTTGAAGCATTTTATCTAAAATTCTTTTTCCGTTTTCAACCAAATCAGAAACAGTTGCTTTTCGCGTTTCTCTTACAGTTTTCAAAATACCTCCACCGGATTCAAGTATCTCGAGATATGTTTTCCCTGCTAATTTCATAGTTAACTCATTCTCTCGAGTTCCTGCAAAGATAAGGTGAACATGAGGATCAACAAATCCAGGTGTTACTAATTTATCTGTGGCATCAATTTTTTTAGTTTTAGAACCGATTTCAACAGCTTTAAGTAAATCATCTGTTGTCCCCACAAAAACAATCTTATCATCTTTTATTGCTAAAGCACCATCATTGATTATTGCTAATTCTTCCATAGCTTTACCAGTACGAGGTACGCCATATTTAGAATCCATAGTAACTAATTCGTTGGCGTGAAGAATCACTAAATCTGGAATAATTTTATCAGGGGACATTTTTTTCACTTCGTCAAACCATTCTGCTTCCTCTTTGAAATATTTTTCTTAAGAAGATTCCTCTTATTGTAGAAAAAACAATAAGCATATAGCTCAAAAATCTAAAATAAGTAAAACATTGAAAAACTATATTGATTTATTAAGTACTAAAACATAATTGGAGAAAATGATTTTGACTGACCTAAAGAAAGAAATCGATATTTTTGGTCGTCCAATGTATATGGATTTGAAACCAAAAAAATCCTTAGCTGCAGATGAAAGTGCAGAACTTTTACATTGCAAAACATGGGATGCAGAAGCAGCAATGAGAATGCTTCTGAACAATTTGAACCCTAAAGTAGCTCGTAATTGGGAGGAGCTAATCGTTTATGGTGGTTCAGGAAGAGCAGCACGAAATTGGAAAGAATATCATAAAATAATTAGTGCTTTGAAAGAACTCGAAGCCGATGAAACATTATGTATTCAATCTGGTAAACCAGTATATATTGCTCCTACTCACACAGAAGCCCCTCGAGTTATTATTGCTAATTCAAATTTAGTTGGTAATTGGGCAACACAAGATTATTTTGATGATTTAGATAAATTAGGACTCATGATGTATGGTCAGATGACCGCAGGAAGTTGGATTTATATTGGCACTCAAGGTATTTTACAAGGGACCTATGAGAGCTTTGCTGCATCAGGAAAAATGGACTTTAATTCAGATTCTCTTGCTGGCAAGACTATTTTAACAGGTGGTATGGGAGCTATGTCAGGTGCACAACCAATGGCTGGCACCCTTAATGATGCTGTTATTATTGATGTTGAAATCAAAGAATCCGAAATCGCAAGAAAAGTAGAAGAGAATTATTGTGATAGATTAACTCATGATCTTGATGAAGCTATTAAGTGGGCAAATGAAGCTAAGAAAAAGAAAGAACCATTATCTATTGGTTTAGTTGGTAATGCAGCAGATACTCATCCCGAATTTATTCGTAAAGGATTTATTCCAGATATTGTAACTGATCAAACTAGTGCTCATGAAGTTAAGAAATATGTACCAAGTGGTTACGAGAAAAACTATACGGAACTTCTCGAGAGTGGTGTCAATATTCGAGAAGGAGAATATGTTCGTGAATCCTTCAAATCAATGGCTTCACATGTAAAAGCAATGATCGATATGCAAAGTAAAGGGTCTATTGTATTTGATTATGGCAATGCTATTAGAAATCAAGTAGAACTTGCACTTGACATTGTAAATGGAAGAGCACCAGCAGCAAATGGTATGACTACAGAAGATGTTGCTGACTTGAAACAACATTTGAAAAAGATTAGTATAACCACTGTACGCAATGAAAAAGGTGGATACGTTTTTCCTGGCTTTGTTCTCAAATATGTAAGACCGCTATTTTGTGAAGGAAAAGGACCGTTTAGGTGGGCCACTCTTTCCGGTAATCCTAAAGATTTAGACGCAATAGATGATGCACTCATTTCTACATTTCCAGATGACAAACCATTAGTTCGTTGGATAGATCGAGTTAGAAAAACAGTTCCTATTCTTGGTTTACCAACAAGAATTTGCTGGTTAGGTTATGGAGAACGAGCAAAGTTCGGTCTTATAATTAATGATTTGATAAAAGACGGAACAGTAACTGCTCCTGTAGTAATTGGCAGAGATCATCTTGATTGCGGCTCTGTTGCATCACCAAGCAGGGAAACTGAAGGTATGCTTGATGGAAGCGACGCAATAGCAGATTGGCCAATGATTAATTTCGCACTTAACGCAGTAAATGGTGCAAGTTGGGTATCTTTCCATCATGGCGGTGGAGTAGGTATTGGAAAATCACTACATGCAGGCATGGTCATAGTTGCAGATGGAACACCTGAAAGAGAAAAACGTTTGAAAAGAGTTCTTACTGTTGATCCTGGAACAGGTATAGCAAGACATGTTGACGCAGGTTATGATTTAGCCAAAAAAGTTGCTAAAGATAGAAAAGTGAAAATACCAAAGTAGCTTAACGAGGAAAAATTGATGACATTAGATGATACTTCCTTTGAAATTGACTGTGAAGAAGTTTGTTTGAAAATAGAAAAATTCATACAAAATTATCTCTCTCAGTCAAAAACAAAAGGAGTAGTTGTTGGCATAAGTGGTGGAATAGATTCAGCTGTAGCAACAGCAATTACTGTTAGAGCAATTGGCAAAGAAAAAGTACTCGGATTTATTCTTCCCTCAGCAAAACTTGACCAATCTTATGAAGATGATGCAAGAAAGCTAGCAAAACAACTAGGCATCCAAGTGAAGAAAATTTCTATCAGCGATCTAGTTGATGCATTTACCACTAACGTTGATGATGAGTTGGCTCAAAATAGATTAGCGGTTGGAAATGCTATGGCTCGTTTTAGAATGATTTTACTCTACGGCTATGCAAATCATAAGAATTATCTTGTCTTAGGAACAAGTAATAAAACCGAAATTATGATCGGTTACTTTACCAAATATGGCGATGGTGGTGCAGACTTTGAACCTTTTGGGGGATTATACAAAACTCATATTAGAAAGCTAGCAAAATACCTCGATATTCCAGAAGAGATCATCACAAAACCTCCTTCCGCAGGTTTATGGAAAGGACAAACAGATGAAGGAGAGCTCGGTATAACTTTTGATTTACTTGATAAGATACTTCTAGCTTTGTTAGAACGAGATTATACTAAAGAACAAATTATGGAAGAACTCGAAATCGATGCTGCAACTGTTGAGAAAGTTCAAAAAATGATTAAAAAAACCGAGCATAAAAGGAACATGCCACCCGTTCTCGAATTTGAAAAATTCTAATCGGTTGCATCCTTTTTTTCTATTTTTTATTGTATAA
>RCNB010002680.1_pt1 | contig 10844 bp, 11 predicted proteins | sample 2041321 | NCBI WGS metagenome assembly RCNB01 (sample SAMN09708232, study PRJNA481090) | Marine sediment metagenome, whole genome shotgun sequencing project.
TAAAATATTCTTGATTATCTCTTTTTCGACATCGCCCAGTGCAGGTGTGCCTATTTCTATTTCAGGAATACCTATCTCGTCAAGCATTTTCGCTATTCTTATCTTTTCATGTTTGGAAAACACTACGCCTGCTGTTTGTTCGCCATTCCTGAGAGTTGTATCTATTATATTTATTATCTTATCTTTTTTTATTTTAGCCATTATTTTTTCCTCCCGGTTCCTGCTTTTTCTTTTTTAGATGAACCCTTAAATTCCTTATAGGTATCGATTATCTCACTATCAAATAAAGCCCTCTTTGAGGCAACTGTCTTGTTTCTTATTATCTCTGCAAGCTCACTGGCTTCTTCCGTGCCTATTTTGTAACCAAGTGTTTCAAGCTTATGCATGGTTGCATTGACTCCGGAATATTTGCCCAGGACATATTCTCTTTTAAGTCCCACATCTGTTTCCTTAAAAAGTTCATAAGTCAGTGGGTTTGCCATGATCCCTGAAACCTTGCTTTCTATCTCATGTACAAAAAGATTACCCCCTACTATAGGCTTCCAGGTAGGCAGCACTCTATTTGAGGCCCTTGCTACATATTCGGAAATGTTTCTGAAAAGTGTAGTATTAAAACCCATGTCCACGCCTTCCACATACTTAAGCGCCATAACAAACTCTTCAAATGCAGCATTCCCTGCTCTTTCTCCAAGACCGTTTATGGTTGTATTAACATATGTTGCACCGGCTTTTATCCCTGCAATGGCATTTGCGATTGCCATTCCAAAGTCATTGTGGGTATGCATCTCCATGTCGATGCCTATTATGTCGATTATATTCTTGACCCGCATGAAAGTCTCGAATGGATCGAGTATCCCCAGGGTATCACAATATCTCAGCCTGTCAGCTCCGGCATCTCTTGCAGTACGGGCAAATTGAAGCAGGAATTCCATATCGGACCTTGAAGCATCTTCAGCATTGACTGATACATAAAGATTGTGGCTCTTTGCAAAATCCACACCACTTTTCATGGTCTCAAGTACCCACTCCCTGCTTTTTCTTAGTTTATGCTCAATGTGGATATCTGAAGACGAAATCGATAGGGCCACAGCATCTACACCGCATTCGACTGAAGCTTCTATATCAGATTTTACCGGCCTGTTCCAGGCAAGCACGCTGCAGTTGAGGCCCAGTCCTGCAATTTTTTTAATAGCATCTTTTTCATCTCCACCCATCGCAGGTATCCCGGATTCGATCTGATGGACACCTACCTTATCCAGCATTTTTGCAATATGCAGCTTCTCATCATTTGCAAAGACTACACCGGCTGTCTGCTCTCCATCCCTCAGAGTAGTATCATCGATCTTAATATCCATAGGATCGATCCCTACACCTGCTTTCTCGGAAAAATCAGTAAATAGATCCAATTCTCTCATAACTCATTCTCCTTAGTATCAATATTTTTAAAAAATATTGTAATAAATAATAAAATTCGAAAATATTGTATTTAAACCTATTTTTTTTAAATACCATGCAATTATATCATTTTTTTTTAATTTTTATGTATATTTTAATTAAATTTTAGCTTTTTTTTAAAATTATCCATAAAAAGGGCTACAAACCCTGATACAAGGGTTGAAAAAAATTTAAATTGTCCTGTACCTCCAGAAACAATATAATTAGAGATACGATGGTAGATAAGAAAAAGAGAAGTTTAAAAACTACTAAAACAGGTTGGACCGCAAGGGTAATCGGAAGTCTTACGGGGCTCTTCTGGATGTTTAGCGTGGTTGCCCAAACTATTATAGAATTCGGTGAACCGGTAATATGGGAAGGATATTTCATAGGTTCTGCTGTGGTCATTTTATCAGCTGGAGTTATCCTGTCCTGGTTCAAGGAAAAAGCGGGAGGGATACTTCTTGTAGCGGCTTCACTGGCCTTTATGGTATTTTCCTACCTGGTAGCAGGACATAATAAGATCTTTGCCGCGCTTGTATCCGGATTCCCTTTCCTGGTGGCTGGAATACTTTTCCTGATAAGCTGGAAAATATCTTCAAAACCTGCTTGATCAGGTAGATCAATAAACTCTGTATGCAGGCCATGTTTCCATCCGGACTGGTTTAGGAACGTATAAACTGCAAGAACAAACCTCTCTACAGGAATAATCATTCATCAGAAAGCGCCCACTTCTCTACAAAGTCATCCAGGATCTTTCCATCACTTAAAAACCTGGAGACCTCGGTTAATTTCTGGTAGGTCCTCTCATAATAATTACCTCCAACACTCTTTATATCTGGTTTTACAAGATAAAGGTTCTGCTTGGCCCTCGTGGCTGCAACATAAAGAAGTCTCCTCTCCTCCTCTATCTCTTCAGCAGTAAAGAGTGCATATGTGGAAGGAATATATCCGTCAATAAGCGAGATAATAAATACAGTATGCCATTCAAGCCCTTTGGCTGAATGTATTGTAGAAAGTATGAGCTTGTCCTCATCCTTGTCTTCCGGTTCAGTCCTGGTCTGCCTCTCATCCAGCGGTTCAAGTGTCAGGTCCACAAGGAAATCTTCAAGTTCCTTATACCTCTGGGCTATTATTTCAAGGGAATTAACATCATTTATTCTTTTATTAAAATCATCATATTTTTCCTTCATTATCGGATCATATATACCCAGCACAGCTTTTACCTTGTCTGAAAGAGGGGATTTTGTCCCCGAGATCATTTCAAGAATAGAGTAAAGTTTTCGGAGGTCACCTGAATATTTCCTGCTTGCATGAGGGTTATCATTTAAATAATCGATCCCCATTCCATCATCTACTATGCCTCCTATCAGATTTGAAGCGGTCTGGGGCCCTATACCTTCTATTAGAAGGAGTATCCTGTGCCAGCTTACAGAATCCATGGGATTATAAGCTACCTTTAGATATGCAAGTATGTCCTTTATATGTGCAGCCTCCGTAAATTTAAGCCCACCGTATTTCACAAATGGAATATTGTGGCTCATGAGCTCTATTTCAAGATCCATCGAGTGCCAGCTGCTCCTGAAAAGCACAGCTATATCACTTAAGGGCACACCTTCTTCCCTCAGTTCCAATATTCTCTGGACTATAAATTTTGACTGGTAATTGTCATCCTGTGATTCGATATATACAGGTTTCTGCTCTCCTTCTTTCTTTGTGTAAAGGGTTTTGCAGTAGCTCTCTTTTGCAAATCTTATCAGTTCATTGGTAAAATCAAGGATAGGCTGGGTACTCCTGTAATTCTGTTCAAGTTTTATGATCCGCGCGTCCTTATATTTTTTAGGAAAGTCCATTATATTTTTAAAATTTGCCCCACGGAAGGAATAAATACTCTGGGAGTCATCCCCTACAACCATTATATTTTTATGATTTGAAGCAAGGGAATAAGCAATCCTTGCCTGGAGTTTATTTGTATCCTGGAATTCATCAATCATAATATACCTGTAAAAATTTGAGAGCTTGCTCCTGATCTCATCATTTGAAGAAAGCAGCTTTTCAAGATATACAAGAAGGTCATCATAATCCATGATAGACCTGTTTTTTTTATAGGAAGAATATTCCTTCTGGATCTTTTTTATATCTTTTGAATTTTGGGCAAAATGAGGATATCCTTCTTTAAGCACCATCTCGATAGGACAATCCTTATTAAGGGCTTTACTTATCACATCCGCTATTGTCTCTTTATGGGGAAAGCGTTCCTTGCTCTTGTGATACCCCATATTAGTCCTGACAAGGCCTATCACATCTTCAGCATCCTTGCGGTCCAGGATTGAGAAATTATTGTTAAATCCTATAAGCTTTGCATATCTTCTGAGTATCATATTGGCAAAGGAATGGAAGGTTCCTCCCGAGATATTGGAACATCTCTCGTCCAATAATCTACTGGCTCTTCTGAGCATCTCGCCTGCTGCTTTCCTGGTAAAAGTCAGCAGCAGTATATTCTCAGGGTTTATTCCATCCTCAATAAGCCTTATTGCCCTGTATACCAGGGTCCTGGTCTTGCCGCTTCCCGCCCCTGCTATAACAAGCATGGGACCTTTTTGCCTGGTCACAGCCTCCCTCTGGGCATTATTTAATTTATCTTCATAATCTATCTTATAATCTTTCTTAACTTCCTTACTTATTTTCTTAAGGACATATTTCTTCATCAGTACCTTTATCCTTTGATAACTCCGAGGGGCCTGAGTCTTGCAACCCTTCTTGAAAGACCTGCACTGGCCGCTACTTCTACCACTTCCTCAATATCTTTATATGCCTGGGGAGCTTCCTCGGCAAGACCCTGCAGACTGTCAGCCATTACAATTATTCCATCTGATTCAAGTTGATTTTTTAACTCCAGACCACTAATAGTTTTTTTGGCTTTTGAGCGGCTCATCAATCTTCCTGCGCCATGGCAGGTAGAGCCGAAGCTTTCTTTCATCGCATCACTGGTACCGCATAAAATATATGAATTTGTTCCCATATCCCCAGGGATGATCACCGGCTGTCCAATATCTCGGAAAACTACGGGGATATCCGGATGTCCGGGGCCATATGATCTTGTTGCCCCTTTTCTATGCACGCATACATCCACGGGCCCTTCCCCCATATCATGCTTCTCTATTCTGGCAATATTATGGGAAACATCATAAATAGTAGATAGACCCAGTGATTCCGCAGATTTATTAAATATTCTTTCAAAGACCTCCCTGGTCCAGTGAGCCAGGCAGTGCCTGTTGACAAGTGCATAGTTTACCGCACATGCCATTGCACCGTAATACCTCTTTGCCTCCGGCGAACCCAGCGGCGCACATGCAAGCTGGCGGTCAGGTATCTCTATATTATACTTATGATAAGCTTTCTGCATCTCCCTTATATAGTCGCTGCATATCTGATGACCAAACCCTCTTGAACCTGAGTGGATCATGACAATTACCTGTCCCTCCTCAAGATTCAAAATATCCGCAGCTTTGCTATCATAGATCTTGTCGATGACCTGTATTTCGAGAAAATGATTTCCAGAACCAAGGGTCCCTACTTGTGTGGATCCCCTCTCGATTGCAGTTTTTCCTACATAATCCGGATCTGCAGCTTCCATACATCCCTTTTCCTCGATAAACTGGGCATCTTCTTCCCATCCATAACCACTTTTTACTGCCCAGCTCACTCCTTTTAAAAGCAGTTTTCTCATATCCCCTCCGGATAGCTTTATCCTGCCCTTTTTACCTAACCCCCTGGGGACAGAATATGATAATACCTGCATAAGTTCCCTGATCCTATTTCTTATATCATCCAGTCCCAGGTTTGTCCTCATCGCCCTCACACCGCAGGATATATCAAAGCCCACGCCGCCCGGGGATATTATGCCTTCTTCCATATCAAAAGCAGCGACTCCCCCTATAGGGAATCCATAGCCAAAATGAATATCCGGCATCGCAAAAGAAGCTTCCAGTATCCCGGGAAGTGTAGCCACATTTATTACCTGGTCGATAGTATTTTCACTCCTTGCATGTTCGAGGATTATTTCGTCTGCAAATATTATTCCGGGAACCCTCATTCCCAGCGACTCATCAGTTTCAATTTCCCATTTATAGTCATTTATTTTTTTTATATTATAATCCCTCATTCAGCCCTTTCATTAACCGATCCTTATCTTTTAACTTATCATTGATATAGGTCCTGACACCTTAATTATCCAAAACATATAAGCCATGGTTAAAAAATTTACAGTACTGACTCCAGAAATAATAAATTTTCCAGCGCGCTCTATATATATTATATATCAAAAATAACCCTGCCCCACCACTTTTGACTCTAATTTCTGCAATTAAATGCACCTTTTTTTTAAATCCCTGGTAACTGATGATTATTGTTATCATATTGAAGTATTTACACGCAAGTTTCATTGAAATTAGCATTTATTTTGTTAAAATGAGACAGATTTATTTTATTATTTTTTTAAATATTAATATAGTCATAAAAATCATTATGACTAAAAAGAGTGTCCGGGAGAAATAATGGCAACAAAAAAGCAAGCATCACCAAAACCCAGTCTTGAGGGAGCACTGAAACAGGGTAAATTTGCAGTCACCTGTGAAGTAGGGCCTCCAAAGGGAGCTGAAACAGACGAGATCAAAGAATCTCTAGTTTATTTGAAAGATGTCGCAGATGGAATAAATGTAACGGACCTGCAGAGTTCAGTTATGCGGCTGGGTTCCCTCACCACCAGCAGTATGCTTAAAGAAATGGGACTTGATCCCATATTCCAGATAACATGCAGGGACAGGAATAGATTATCCATCCAGTCCGAACTTCTAAGCGCATCTGTTATGGGTATTAGAAATGTACTTGCCCTGACGGGAGATCATACTACCATGGGTGATCATCCTGATGCCAGGCCGGTATTTGACATTGATTCAGTCCAGCTTCTCTGGACCATAAAAAGACTGGAAGAGGGTTTTGACATTGCAGGTAATGAACTTACTGAGAAACCATCATTTTTTAAAGGTGCCGTTGTCAATCCCGGCGCAGACACTGAAGCAGCTTATGAACTTCAGATAATGAAACTTAAGAAAAAAATAGAGCAGGGAGCACAATTTATCCAGACGCAGGCCATATTTGATGCAGAGGTATTTAAGAAATTTATGGACAGGATGGAAAAGGAAAAAATAACAATACCTATCCTTGCAGGAATAATACTTCTAAAATCTGATAGAATGGCCAATTTTATGAATAAAAATGTAGCAGGAGTCTTTGTACCAGACTCGATCATCGACAGGATGGCCAATACTGATAATAAGGTAGAGACATGCAAGGAGATCGCTTCTGAACTGCTTGAGGATGTTAAACCTTATTGTGCGGGAATACATATCCAGGCATTAGGCTGGGAAAAGCATGTACCGCCTATCCTTAAGGGCATTAATTAAAGCTAAACTAAAAAAACTTAGATTAGAAAGGCATTGACTTAATGAATAAATATACCGAAATTAAAAAATTTGAACCGAAACCAAAAAAATTCTTTCACTTGCTTGGTGTTTACAGGCCCCTGTATTGGTTAGAGGAAAACCTGAAAAAGTGCTTGTTTGACTGCAGGTCCTGCGGACAATGCATACTGTCTACTACAGGATTTGTCTGCCCCATGAGATGCCCAAAGACTTTAAGGAATGGACCGTGCGGTGGAACCGAGAATGATATGTGCGAGGTCAATCCAAAGAAAAAATGCGTATGGAGCGAGATCTACTATAGTAATAAGGACCTTAAAAGACTTGATCTTATCAGGTATTTCCAGATCCCGGTAAACCGTGAACTTGAAGAAACCTCATCTATCGTAAACTGGCTCGATATCCGAATAGATGGAATGCATCTTGCCATTCCGGGAAAAGGCAATATGATCGCACAGCTTTTCAAACTTGCATTTTATATAATGAGGATAAGGTGGAGAAAATTTGTCCATCCTGGAAGATACTGGCACAAACACGAATCGCATTATATGGATGTTTAGAACCTTAGAGGCTATAATTAATTTATCTATCCAGACGGAGTAATATGAAAATAACAGAAATAGCAGTCAGTTTAAAAACTAAAATAGAAGAGGCTAAAAAGATCTCTGGCCTAAACAGCAAGCATTTTGGATTTAAGAACTGGCATGCTACTATTCTCAATCTTTTAAGGAATCTTCCTTCAAATTATTTGCCTGAGATAAATGATTTTAAAAAGCTTGTTTTTGAAGATACAAAATTCCACAGAGGGAAGAAATTTTTTTCACAAACGGATAATACCAAATACAGGGAGGATCTTGGATCTGCTGTCACAATATTGAAAAAGATAGTAGATTCAAGCAAGGTTGATGATGAGAAAAAACCACCTAAGAAACCCCTTCCAAAAAAACAGGGAAATGTCATTACCGCTTCTGTAAAAAATGCCAAAAAGCCAAAGACATCTAAAGATGTGAGGAGCCCGGCTAAAACAGGGAAAGCATCCGGAAGAAAGAAAAAGCCCATAAAATAATAGATAGATCTAAACTATTAAATTACCTTTTAATGATATGCATTTTCATATTTTTAAAACTATTCAGAGAATACATGCAATATAAGGTTTAAAATGATTTTATATCAGGAGCCAATACCTGAAGCGATACTTTCAAAAACCGGCAGACTGCGTTGATAGAACATCTTCCAACCTGAACACAGAGTACTTAGCTTTTTCTCATTATCCGGGGAAAAATCTCTATGCTTCAGGCAATCTCCGTGACAAAGATCCAGGTATTTACATGATCTGCAAATAAAACTATATTCTTTCTTTGCACTACCAAAATCCTGGTAAATACCTGAATCCAGGAGTTCGTCCCAGCTATTATTATTAATATTTCCCAGCCTGAGATCCTCTCTTACAAAAAAGTCACAGGGATAAATATCGCCATTGTGTTCCACTACAAAATACTGATTACAATTATTCTCCATATGGCATATAGTGGACCTCCCCCTCACAAGGTAATTGAGGACTGAATCAAAAAACCTGATAGAAACTTTATGTATATCCTCCGGATACCACTGATTGAACAGCTCAATAAGGAAATTGCCCCACTGCTCGCCATTTATCGAAAATTGCTCCGGCCTGCCCTTATCATCAAACTCAACGCATGGGATATATTGATGAAAGTAAAAACCATTTTCCACAAGGAACTTGTATATCTCCTTTACTTTGCTGACATTAAAATCATTTACAAGTACAAGTATATTGAATTCGACATTATTTTCTTTAAGGATATCGATTCCCTTCATCACGCGCCTAAAAGTACCCTGGCCTCCTGGTAGTTTTCTATAATGATCATGTATGTGTTCGGGTCCATCAAGACTTACCCCCAGTAAAAACTTGTATTCGGCCAGATGTTTGGCAAATGGCTGATCTATTAGGGAAGCATTAGTCTGGAGGCCATTAGTCACCATGCTCCCGGGTCTTCCATATTTTTGCTGCATTTTGACCACATTTTTAAAATAATCGAGTCCCATAAGAGTAGGCTCTCCACCCTGCCATCCAAAAGTATAGCAGGGTTGTTCAGTTCCCATATAAGAAGATATCATTTTCTCAAGTGTCGCCTCACTCATCCTGTGAACTTTTTGTTCAGGATACAGGGATGATTTTTCCAGATAGAAACAATAATGGCAATTCATATTACAATCAGCAGAGGCTGGTTTTATGAGTAGTGAAAAAGGCTTCATAACAATCCTCAGGTAGCGCCCTTTTAAGGCATTTATATTCAACAGGTCACAATATTAGCATAGTGGAAATAAGTATTCAATTTCATAGATTAACGGATGTATATTGAAACCTAATCTTAAATATTGCTATGCTGCATCTTTTATCCAGGCAACAGGATATCTCGTATAAAGAAAATAAGATTATATGATTTAAGATAATTATTATTTGATCTGGACAAACAGCAGTATTTTATAAATCTTATGTCCTGGCCTTAATAACAAAACTTAGAACAAGACCTCCTACAGCTGCCACAATAAGCGCCAGTATCACTATCAGGAACCTATTGCCCAGTATCGGCGCCTGTTCTTCTGTAATTCCCAGTACTTCTATCGTCCCTTCCTCTGATGTGATTTTCTCTTCTCCTGTAAGCTCCCTGAGAAGACTCTCCTCATCTTCCTCCGCAAAAATCACTCCAAGCGGCATGATCCATGCTGTCAGAAAAGCGGCAATAAAGAGTACTGTAATAAGTTTTAATTCATTGCTTCTTATCATTTTTATAAGACATATATTAGATATTACTAATATAATTTTAATGCTTATATTCTGATAGTCAAGCTAAAGATAAATATCTGTGTTAAAAAGAAATACCCTATTCTTATAATTTATCTCTGGATCTACTTGAATTATTGAAGATCCGCCGGGGTTTTATTTAAAATCTGCTCTTCTACTGTTTTTTCTTACTTTTTTTACTGTCCAACTCCTCAATAATAAGATCAAGCTTATCCCTTATTTCTTCAAGCTCCTGGTTTGTCGGGATATTTAGATCTGAGAGCGCCTGTTTTATCTTATCTTCATCACTTCCGGTGAACTTATCTTTCAAAGACGCACTTTTTCCCTTGACCTCTTTAAGCATATCTTTCAATTTTATCTCCGTAAGGGTACCTGTCTCTTTTGCCCTGGCAGCAATATCTTTAAAGACCTTATCCTGCCTATCCTTTAGCGGCTCTCCCTTTTTTGCCAGATAATCTACTTTTTCATTCAGCATTTTTGTCACTTCTGAAGTATTCTTCCTGGCTTCCTCCATAAGATCAGTAATGAACTTTTGTTGCTTTTCTTTTGCTAGCTCACCTTTTTTTATTAGATTTTTGGCAACCTCTGTAGCTTTCTCGTAAGTAAGTACCGCTATACCAAGACTTGCAAGATACCCTTCCTTAAATTTACTTGTCATCGCTTCCTCCTGTGGTATTAAAAAATATAGTTATTTTTAGGCTCTATATTGCCGTATTTGTGTCAAAACAATCCACCAGCCAAACGCGACAATTAATATCATTTATAATATACTAAAAAATTGATTATGTTGAGTATAAGATTCCAGGAGCCTGCCCGAGAACTGGTCTCAGACTCCTTGCCATTTAAATATTTGATAAAAATAACTAAACAAGATCACTTAATAGTTTTTACAAAAATGAAAAATATTGAAACCAGGAAAATATATATCGATAATTTGAAAATTTTTCTTGTAACACTGGTTATGCTGCTTCACATTGCTGTGACCTATGGCCCTATTGGATTCTGGTATTATTATGAAAGGACCGGTCTTCTATCGACCTATTTACTGGGTTTTTTTGTATCATTTAACCAGGCTTTCCTTCTAGGATTTTTTGCCTGGGCAA
>RCNB010007555.1_pt1 | contig 10841 bp, 9 predicted proteins | sample 2041321 | NCBI WGS metagenome assembly RCNB01 (sample SAMN09708232, study PRJNA481090) | Marine sediment metagenome, whole genome shotgun sequencing project.
TGATAGAAGGCGATTCATGGGTGGGTCAGTGGATAACCCTGTCTCAAGGGCATAAATGTGACTCGTAAGATCTTCAAAGCACTCTTCCAAAGTGTCAAACCCGGACTTGGATCCGAACACGGAAAACCACGGGGTCCATATATGGGCAGGGATAAAAAAAGCTTTGTCGCTTGCTTCAAGGGTGATCTCAAGCAAATCTCTTGAATCCAGACCGAGGATAGGCCTGCCGTCAGAGGTGATATTGCCGATTCGGTCCAATTGTTCGTTCAGCTTGAGCACGGATGCCATGTCAGGCATCAAAATCAGATGGTGGGCTTTTCGAGTTTTTCCATTTTTCTTGTAAATGCAGCTTATCTCACCGGTTAGGAGAAATCGCGTGGACCCAATACAGGAGGAAGGGAGCTGTGATTCCACCGTCTTCTGGAAATCAGGCCTCAACCGGTAAAGCCCATCCTCTGCTTCGACCATCTTATCCTGAAGTTCCGACACCCACCCGGGATGCGTAAAATCCCCCGTGCCAACAACCCTGATCCCTTTTTTCTGTGCCCAAAGTGCAAGGTGTTCAGGATCTAAGCTCTTGGAAGTGGCCCTGGAAAAGTGGGAGTGGATATGAAGGTCAGCAATGAATTTCATGGGCAATAACAAACACCATCAAGAAGGGCATGTCAACTTTGATGAACTCGTAAAAAGTCCAAATTAGACGGTTTCGTAAAAAATTCAAATTTAAGGCGTGCAAATTTTGTAATCATGAGGCGTACTTACCGTACGTTGAATGATTACGAAATGCAGCACAACGCAGAAGTTGGACTTTTTACGAGACCGTCAACTTTAGAAAAGAGGTCTGTAGTTACTTTATCGTTGACTCACAAGACGAATAATTGAAACCTGGGCCTGGATTCCCCGGTCAAGCCGTGGAATGACAAACCTGATGACAAAAGACGCAAGAGGCATAACAAGAAGGATTCCAGTATCAATCATTTTTTATTTTTTTTGCTCAAATGCGGAAGCACCTTCAGGGTCGCTTTGGGAAAGGGGTATGCATCGGTCTGTCCAATGCTGATCCAGCGAAAATCATCCGGCCCGTTGAGCCTGATGCGGCCCTTGACGTAACGACAGACAAACACATCCATAATGATCTTAAAATGAGTGTAGGCATGTTTTACCGTGGTCAAATGCTGCGTCACCTCAACATTCAGGTTCACTTCTTCACGAATTTCTCTCAGGCAGGCCGCCTCAGACGTTTCTCCTTTCAGAATTTTTCCGCCGGGAAACTCCCACAGACCGCCGAGGAGCCCCTTGGGCTTTCTGCGGGTAATCAGAAACCGGTCCTTTTTGTAGACCACACCGGCAGCGATAGGGTAAAGGGGTACTTTTGCGTTCTGAATCCGCCGGGGAAAACTGTCGATCTGCTTTTCACCGTACGCCCTGCAAAACCGCCGTAACGGACACGGTCCGCAGGTGGGATTCTTCGGTCGACAAACCAGCGCACCCAGCTCCATCATCGCCTGGTTGAACAGATGTGGCTCACGGCGCGCCAGAAGACAATCCGCAGCAGCTGAAAATGGTTTATGGCCTTTCGCATTATTCACCGGTTCATCGATCAATAACAGCCGGGCCAAAACCCGTTTCACATTTCCGTCAACAACAGCAAACGGTTTTTGAAAAGCGATACTGAGTACCGCCGCTCCGATATAGTCGCCGACCCCGGGCAGGGCACGGAAATCATCTTCATTTTCCGGCACGAGGCCCTGGTGTTCGGTTGATACAACAGCCGCCGCCTGCTTCAAATTTCTGGCCCGGGCATAATACCCCAGCCCCTCCCAGGCTTTCAGGACGTCGTTCAGGTCTGCATCGGCCAGAGTCTTCAAGTCCGGAAACAATTTTAAGAATCTGTCATAATAAGGAATAACCGTATCCACCTGGGTCTGTTGCAGCATGACCTCAGAGACCCATATTCGATAGGGATCGGTGGTCCTGCGCCATGGAAGGTCTCGCCGGTTAAAATCATACCACTGCAGCAGGTTTTGGCGCAGCCGGGTCACCGTCCCTTTGCTCAAATCAAAATCACACGCATTATTTTTCAAATCATCATTCCCGTTAGTCCATTGATACAATAAAGATCAGGAGGCAAAGGATAGGGAAATCCGCTGCCGCCGTCAACGACCGGACGGAGCGCACCCACGGTGATATTTTTTTTCACACCTGATACAGGTTCTTTTTATCATATTTATAACCACAAAACCGCTTACGATAATGGCATTCAATTTGCGACAAATTGACGTCTCTGAATTTCTACAGTTTAAGGCAAAACTCCCCATTTCGCAACGCCGACACCCTTGAGCATTTCCGGGAAAGGAGGAGAAAGAGGCGGCTCATTTTACGAGATCGTTGAGGGCATCCTGTATAGCAGGGAACTGGAAACGAAACCCGGCATCAATGAGTCTTTTCGGGATGACCCGCTGGCCTTTTAATAGGAGCGTTCCGAACTCCCCTTTGATCATTTTAAGGACAAACCCGGGAACCGCGGGCAGGAATGTTGGCCTTCCCAGGGCCCTGCCAAGGGCCTTTGTAAAAGCCGTGTTCGTGACCGGTTCAGGGGCCGTAAGGTTAATGGGCCCGGAAAGGGCTCTTTGCTCGATCAGGAAGGAAAAGATATTCACCAGGTCCTGTTCATGAATCCAGGAGAACCACTGGTTGCCACTCCCCAGGGGGCTGCCCAGTCCCTTCCGGAAGAGGGGCACCATCTGGCCCAGGGCCCCGCCGCCTCGTCCCAGGACTATACCGAACCGGCAGATGATCACCCGCACGCCGTACTGTTCAGCACGGAGCGCTTCTGTCTCCCAGTCCCTCGCAAGGTTCGCGAGATAATCATCTCCGGGTGGGCTCCCTTCATCCTGAATTTCCGCTTCATGGAAGCCGTAGTACCCAACAGCGGAAGTGGAGAGAAGGACGGTATCCCTTCCTTTTCGCCTTGCAAGGGCAGCAACCAGGTTCTTAGTGGTCAGAAGGCGGCTTTCCCGCATCAGTGTCTTCGCTTTTTGGGTCCAGCGCCTGAAGATGGAGGCCCCGGCTAAGTTGATACAGACGTCGTTCTCGGCGGCCCGTTCTTGCCAGGGGCCCATTTTTGTAGGATTGCCATGGATAAAAAAGACGCCGCTCGGCGGGATACGGTCACTGGAAATGTTCCTGGTAAGAATGCTAACCTCGTGGCCTTGTGCCACGAGCTGCCGGACCAGGGCCGTGCCCACAAAGCCGGTCCCGCCTGTCATAAAAACACGCATAGCAATCTCCTGTCATCAAAACACATTGGGTAAAAAAACTCGTGGGGTGTCGATACAACCATGCTTTCCCGGAGGCCGTTTTCTCTGCTTGACACAGAGAAGCTGATGGTTAGTTTACTGCTAAAACAATTCTTGATACATGAACCCGCCCTAAAAAAGGGACTACAAGCTGGGTTACAGGATCTTCGATCCACCCGGCTTCTTTTATTGGAGGTTATACTATGCAGAAAACGCAAGATTTTTTCAATAACAACATGGGCAAATACCGTTCCTTTTTTTCACCCGATTCTTTTTCTCGTCTGGATAACGGGGACGACGGCCTGTTTGACAGCCACAAATGTACATTCTTCCGAAAGTCCTCATTTTGGAACATTCACCCCGGTTCAGCTTTGAGCTTTCATCTATAATACGGAGTAAAGAGACTTTTATGCAAATTTGCGTATTCGCCTTTTGAATCGTTGCTTTTAAAACTACTCAGCCGTATTCTATTTTTTACTTCGGAACGGCGGTCTACGTTATCATTTTCCTCAGTAAACATTGTATGTTATCCAGGAGATTAATCTTTGCTATAAGCCATGCTTAATTTTGTTCTCTACACTACCGCCACTCTAATCTGGGGTTCTACCTGGCTTGGCATCAAACTGCAATTAACGCAGGTGCCTCCGATTCTATCCGTGGGCTACCGATTCTGTCTGGCCTCAATTATACTATTGGTTTACTGTATATTTACATACAAAAATCTTGTGTTTTCCCGGCGTGACCATATTTTTATGGCTGTTCAGGGTTTCTCGCTATTTGGTCTGGGGTACATCATGAGCTATCTGGCAACTTCTTATTTGACCAGCGGCCTGGTGGCTGTAATTTTTTCCACAGTTTTGATGTGGAATATTCTGAATTTAAAATTATTTATGCGACAGCCCGTTGCCTGGCGGGCTTTCTCGGGTGGCATATTAGGCCTGGGCGGTATATGTATTGTGTTCTGGCATGACCTCTCAGCCTTCACCGCGACTCGTGGATTAATTGGCCTGATCATAGCACTTATCGGGGCCTATCTGGCTTCAATAGGCAATGTGGTGGGGTCGCGCAATGCCAAAAGCGGTGTTCCCGTGACGCAAGCCAACGTTTATGGTATGGCTTACGGAGCCCTCTTGTGCATCGCCATTCATTTTGGGGGCGGCGGTGAGCTTACCATGGATTGGACATTCGGTTATCTCGGCCCCATGTTGTATTTAACTGTCTTCGGGTCGGTCGTGGCGTTTGGCTGCTATATGCTGCTGATTGGCCGCGGCGCCGATTATGCCGCCTTTGTTATGCTTTTGATGCCGATTGTCGCGTTGGTGCTTTCGACCATTTTTGAAGAATACCGGTGGTCCGCCAGTGCTGTTTTCGGTGTGATTATCGTTCTGTTCGGCAACCTGATTATCCTGACTCCGGCTGCAACACTGGAGAAAGCCTACCGCAAAATTGTAAGCAGTTAAATGCCCAAAATTATAAACATTTTTTGGAGCCGCATCGCGACAATGGTTTATCAATATGGAGTATGCGTTTTTTTTACACAATGAGAAACCGCTCTTTAATATTTTAATAACTTTTGACCGCATGGTGAGTTATTATAGGATGTCCCGCTCATGCTCGGAGACAATGGAAAAAAGCCCAAAGCATTGCTTGAAGGGCTTGCTGTTTGCTGGTTGGTTCAGAGTATGCGACTATACCTCTGGCCCTGAAAATTTCGCTAAAAGGAACAGCCATGGACAATAGCATTCACGAAAAGGCAAGGGAGTTGATCCGAAAGCAGGGGACCTGCGTGCTGGCTACGGCGGCAAAAAACCACCCACACTGCTCCCTCATGGCCTACACCTGTAATGAGACATGCAGCGAACTGTACATGCTCACCGGCAGAAAGACACGAAAATACAAGAATTTGATGGAGAACCCGGCAGTGAGTATACTAATAGACACCCGTCAGTCTGCAATTGAAAGGGACCATAAGCGGACTACCGCATTGACCCTTTCTGGAAGATTTGAACCGGTTGCGTCAAGCCAAAAGAAGACGAAAATGAGAGAGTCCATCAAGACAACACATCCGGATCTTGGGGATCTCCTGGATGCACCCGATACCGAGGTGGTGCGAATAAAGATCGAATCCTTCTTGTTACTCATGGGACCGAAGGATGCCCATTATGGAGAGGACCTGACATGGTGAAGAGAAGAAACAAGGAATTACGTCAAGTAAGAAATAATCTATCGGTCAAAACAATACGGTAGAAAAGAGATATTGATTGAATCTTATGAACTGGAAATCAGCGTTTCGGATCACAGTGCCGAGCACTTCGAATTAGAACCCATCGCGTGGATCTATTACAACCCTGATCCCTTTTTTCTGTGCCCAAAGTGCAAGGTGTTCAGGATCTAAGCTCTTGGAAGTGGCCTTGGAAAAGTGGGAGTGGATATGAAGGTCAGCAATAAATTTCATGTGTAATGACAAACACCATCAAGCCAGGCATGTCAACTTGCAAAAAAGAGGGCAATTCTGATAAAGATCGAGGCCCCTGGTAACCGTCTCGGCACCCGCACCTTTCCTGCCCCAGCCTTCAATTTTACCCAGTAATTTGCTCCCACATTATCATGGGATTGAATTTGGCTTGACACACAAGGCTAATTTTTCCTATGCTTCTTTCTCGAAAGCAAATTTTTGTCACCTTTAAGGCTTTTCTCAATTCAACTATTTAATTTTACTTAGGTATCCCACACCACTTTTATTATGTATTTGTGGGATACAAAATATAGAGAGGAGGAAAATATGCCAGGCTTACGTCCCGATGTAGACCCTGAAGGGCTGCTCGAATACTCCGTGGTTTTTACAGACCGTTCACTCAACCATATGTCGCAGTTATACCAAGGCGTGATGAGGGATATTTCTACCATGCTGAAGAAAGTGTATAACGCCAAATCGGTGGTCGTCGTCCCGGGCGGCGGCACTTACGCCATGGAGTCCGTGGCGAGACAGTTTGCAACCGACAAGAAATGTCTCGTGATTCGAAACGGTTGGTTTAGTTACCGCTGGAGCCAGATCTTTGATTTCGGTGATATCCCGTCCGGGACCACAGTATTGAAGGCTCGCCGGGTTGATGACAGCAAGCATGCAGCGTTTGCGCCCGCACCCATCGAAGAAGTGACGGAAACAATCGCAGCCGAAAAACCGGACATGGTCTTTGCCCCGCATGTTGAAACCGCATCGGGTATTATCCTTCCCGATGACTACGTCCGTGCGGTGGGCGATGCCGTACACGAAGTTGGCGGTATGTTTGTTTTGGACTGCGTTGCTTCAGGTACAATTTGGGTGGATATGGAAACCAGTGGTGTTGATATTCTTATTACCGCTCCGCAAAAAGGTTGGAGCAGTTCTCCGTGCAGCGGTCTCGTCATGATGAATTCCCAGACGCGAGAGAAAATTGAAGCAACAGTTAGTACCAGCTTTGCGTGCGACTTACTCAAATGGCTTCAAATCATGGAGACTTATGAGAACGGCGGACACGCCTATCATGCCACTATGCCTACAGATTCCCTCAAACTGTTCAAAGACTCAATGAAAGAGACAGAGGCATTCGGTTTTGACAAAGCCAAGACGGCGCAGCAAGAGCTTGGCAGCAGAGTTAGATCTCTGCTCGTCAGCAAAGGCTTTGCGAGCGTGGCGGCAGAGGGTTTCCAGGCCCCGGGTGTTGTCGTCAGCTACACTGACGACGTGGACATCCAAAATGGGAAAAAGTTTTCGGGTGTCGGACTGCAAACCGCAGCGGGCGTTCCATTGCTATGTGATGAGCCGGATGATTTCCAAACGTTTCGTCTGGGGCTGTTCGGACTGGACAAACTTAATGATGTCGATCGTGCGGTCTCAAGACTCGAAGGTGCATTCAACCAGATCCTTTAAAGTGACAAATCAAATTGGGAATGATATTGAGGATGGATCTTGATTGGGACTATCATTCACTAAAAGCCGTCCCAAAATTAGGATCTTGGTTCAATATTGCGACGGAGCCGATTTGCCCGGCATAACTGGATTCCGCATCGATTTTATTACCTGAATCTCGCACCAAGTATCGTAGCGAGGCACAGAAAGCTTTAAAGGCAAAGCCCTTCAAGCCGAAGTAGATAGTGGCTGCAAGATTCAGGTATTATATTAAGAGGCATCGCCCTGCTGGGCGGAACTTCCCGTCTGATTTATTACTCTTTGGTGGTCGCAATCCGGAAGAATACATCAATATTTGGAAGATTTGAAGCAAGGCACCAAGAAAAAGATTGAACCCAGAGACCTATTCGAGATAGTTTCTAATCAAGATCTGATTCCCTATAGTCCTTCACCGGGAAAGCAAGTTCTTATCTGTAGTAATATCGGTTCTTATCCGACTAAACCAAGGCATGCTCTGATATGATTTCCCGGTTCAAACAACCTTCTTTTTTCAGGATGGTGTCCCGAGACCGATTATCATACGCCGGTTTTATCCTTTGGGTCGTGGGGACAGCCTCCTTGGTCGTCCTCCCTATCTTATTCCGTAACATGTCGACCGTCGGAGCGCTGGTGTTCGCCACCTTCCCCTTCTGTGTAGGCGCCGTCTTCATCTTTCCACGAATGCGCCTGCACCGGCGTCTGTACCGCGAAGGCCGAACAGCGGAAGGCAGGGTGATCACCAAAAAGGACGTTACGTGGCCTCACAGCGGGAGCCGAATCGTGTACCGTTACACGTATGAGGAAGAAGAATATGAGGAGGAGGCGAGGACGCATTGGATCGTTGAGGATTTGCAAGCCGGTGATGAAGTGGCGGTGTTGCTGAATCCCGAGAAACCCTCGCAGTCGTTGCTCCCGATTCTGTGTCTGTAGGCAAAAAACGTCCGCTGCTCGTTCTTGCGGGGGGGGAGAGGGGCCATATTTATAATCCGGAAAAACAAGCTCTTATCAGTTCAATTTCCCTATAGTGAGCTTCTGGAAAAATGCTTTCTTATCAGTCACTTCACTGAACCGAAATACGCTTTATCGTCTTCAACATGGAAATTTCATATCACTCAGGACCAAAACAATTCTGAACTAACAAGGAGAGGTAAATCATGAAAAGGGTTTTAATTGCGTCGGTCATTTTTCTTGCAGTGATAGTTTGGACAGGTCAAGTTATCGCAGAAATACCTACCGTAATCAAATCCACACCTGATAATGGAGTGACCGACGTAGCGGTTGATGTGGGAAGGATCATCATTGTTTTTGATCGGAACATGAAAATGAATTCCTGGTCACTTACGATATCGGAAAAAGGTCCCTTTCCGCCAATGATACAGGAGGATGAACCCTGGATCGACCCGCTGACTTTTGAACTACGGGTTAGGCGCCTCAAGCCGGAAACCACTTATGCCATTCAGTTAAACAGTAAAAAACGAAAAGGATTTATGTCCGCGGAAGATCAGATCCCGCTCCCTGTGACAACGATAACGTTCACAACCGCATCTGAAGAAGGTAAGATCTCATCTCAACATATGTCTTCAAAAGCGGGCGAACAAAAACAAACGGATGCAGTTCTGCCAAAACCGCGGGGAAGCGCGGCAGCAGGAGAAAAGCACGAAAAGGCCGGGGGGAAAGCAGGGAATATCTTTCTTAAACTTTACCGGGAACAATATCAGGGAGCGTTTTATATGCTTATTCCCAAAGGCTGGAAAGCCGAAGGCGGAATGATTCCCAGCGGCGTGCAGTGGAATGTTGTGGATTTGGTGGAGAACAATATCCGTTTTCGCGTTACCAGCCCGGACGGTAAGTCATATTTCGGTTGGTACCCACGGTTTTATTTTCAGGACCCGGCTGTCCATATGCAATCAAGCGGGGGGCTTTTGCGGCCGCAAATCGGGGGAATCCTGAACGGATGCTGGATTTATCCATATATGGGTGTGGCCCAATACGTGCAATACATTATCTTTGGACAATTGGCCGCACAGGAATTTCAGAATCCGCGGATCATTGGCAGGGCAGTCGAATCTCCTGAACTTCAGCCATGGTTGCCTCAAATGGCCCAACGCAAAGAATGCGGATACGTGAATTTTGAGTGCACCATTGGCGGAACCCCCATGTATGGCAGAATTTATACGCTTGTTTATGACTTAGGAACAATTTGGTCCACTGTAGGAACTTTCGGATGGATAGCGCCAAAATCACGCTGGAAGGAGGACGAACGTGTCATGGAACTTTGCATTCGTTCGTTTAGACTAAATCCGAAATGGGTCAGGCGTGCCGCCGCCGCCGAGGAAAAGCGCGGAAAGAAATATGGTGAAGTCATCAGAGAGATGCAAGGAATAGACAATGAAATCAACCGCAACAGAAGCCAAACCCGGAGTGACATTCAGGAAGAATTCTACAAAGTTATCACAGAGCAAATAGAAACATTCGATCCGGAAACCGGTGACAAGAAAAGGCTGCCTATGTATAATAACGCCTGGACAAACGGCAGGGGGGACTACGTCCTAAAGGACTATGATGACGGTACCTTGCCGGTTGAGGACCCCTCAGAATGGCGTAAACTCAAGATTATCAACCGCAACGACCCAAATTACCGACCTGAAAAATATGGCGATTAAGCGGATGAAATCCCGGTGGACGCATATGGAGGGAGACGTAATTTACTCCAATCTGCCAAACTACAATCCCAACCGGGATAAACGTTTGCGCCAGACAAAATATGAAAAGACACCTGTTAAGAACGGCTCCTCTCACAACCAGTGAGAGAAAAATCATTTCCTGGTATACTTAGAAAAGGAGCAAAATGGATGTTTTTTTCCTGCAAAAATATCGTTAGGACATCAATATATATAATTGCCTTACTTTTGTCAGTCCTCATTTTAATGAGTTGTTCAAAACTTCAGAGCGGCGTCAGTTCTTTTTCCGAAAGCATGAAAGAGAAATTTCATGCAAATAAGAGAGAAACCGTCACGGTTAGCCGTCTTAATCTGCGAAAAGAACCATCCACTCAAAGTCGCGCCTTAAGTGTGCTCCGGAAGGGGGATGAATTAGAAGTTCATCGCCTTTCCGGAAAATGGGCAAAGGTCAAAACCTCTGATGAGAGAGAAGGGTGGGTTTATGTGCGCTACATCACAGGATTTGAGGAGTTGTTTGCGGAAAAACAGCACACGACTGAAACTCAGGAATCTACCCGGAAGTCAAAGACCAAACAGCCAATCCCACCAAGGGCGGCTGCTGTCGAACAGGAAGTGGTATCAGGTCACGAAACAGCTCAACATACCAAAGAAATTCAAGATACAGACGAGTCTGCCTCGAAAAAGCCTTCTTATTTACCTGTAAAGAGTTCAGGAACAAATACCCCTCCGGATGACCGGGATGCAGTCGTCCAACCAGGCCCTGCCTCCGAAATTGAAACTGCTGAGATTCCGAAATTGCCAGTACCGAAGTCCAGTGAGGACGCCGAAGGGAAAACTACATCGGTTCAAAGAAGCGAAAGCCCGATTGGTGAAGGCGGGCAGTTTGTATTCTCACATCCCGAAGGGCTTTTCAGTCTACAACTGCCAATGGGC
>RCNB010007886.1_pt1 | contig 10838 bp, 7 predicted proteins | sample 2041321 | NCBI WGS metagenome assembly RCNB01 (sample SAMN09708232, study PRJNA481090) | Marine sediment metagenome, whole genome shotgun sequencing project.
GTCACGTCGCTTTTACGAATAATCGTGCTGAACGTGATTTACGCATGGCAAAGGTGAAGCAGAAGGTATCGGGCTGCTTCAGAAGTGAATCGTATGCTCAGGCTTATTGCCGGATATCCAGTTACCTGCAAACCATGGCTAATAAAGGGCATAATCCATTGATCGCTATTCAGATGGCGCTCGCCACAGATTTAAGGGGGTGAGTAGTTACGAATTTCCTATACATATTGCCCCTACAAAGTAAATTTATAGTATCTATCGGATTAGATACATAGTATCACTTTATCGTTAGGCGTCTGCTCCGTGCCGTTAGCCGCCACAGTCCGCTCCAAAAACTTTACGTCAAATTGTGCGTCGATAATTGTCTAAAACGATCGAATTCCAATGAACCCCTAGATCAGTACAGAATGCTGAGCCAACTGATCAATGCTAGCCAAAATTGACACGCCTCCAGTGACGGCATACACCTCACCTACTTTCGGAGCCGCGAGAATACTCACCATTTAGTAGCCCTGCTCTCGAGCGATCGCGATGGCTTCCAGAATATTCAACTGCCCAAAGCCGTAGCGTTGATCCTGACCCGCTTCTCCTAGCTGTTTAACTGAGCCACTTAACAGGTCTTGAATCAAAAAGCCTCGCGCATCATCAGCCACATCCGTCAGTTTATTGGTCGCACTTAGCAGCAACGCAATCGCTCCGGCAACATGCGGTGTCGCCATCGATGTGCCATTGTAAGCGGCATACTGATTGTCGGGAATACACGATAAGACTGCCACGCCTGGAGCAGAAATTTCCGGTTTAGAAAACGTGATGGGCAAATTTTGGGGCGGCAACACGCTCGACTCTTGTAGCTGTTGAGTACGACCACCACTGAATCCTGCTACTTCGTCTTGAACATCCGTCGCACCAACCGCGAAAGCGAAGAGATCACTGCCCGGTGCACCGGATGTTTGATACCCATCATTGCCAATCGCCGCCACCACAGGTACGCCTCGGAGCAAACAATTGACGATCGCAACTTCATAGGTGTTCCGAACGAACGGACTCAAATCAAGTCCTCCTAACGAGAGATTGATAACATCAACGTTTGCGGTGTTGAGCGCCCAATCAAGACCCGCCAATATCTGCGCGTCACTACCGCCTTTCTCACCATCGAGAACCAGCCCCACGGCAAGTTCCGCATCAGGGGCCATCCCAATCCATTGGCCACTATCGTTATTGCCGCACACCGTCCCACAGACATGCGTGCCGTGACTGTGAGAGTCACGTGGTTGGCTGGACGTCATTGCTCCACTGGCGTCAAACTCTGCAAACGTCGCGACTTTTCCAGCCAGTGATGGATGTGTGGCATCAACACCTGTATCCAACACCCCAACTCGCACACCTTGACCTCTCGCTCCATAGGCACCCCACGCCGCTAGAGCGCCACTGGCACTAACCCCCCAAGTACTGGCGAGACTCGATTGGGCGGCAGCGGGCATCTTATTGAGCTTTCTGATTGGCGGTACCTGGAGCCTGCGGTTGTCGTGTACCGACAAAATCGCGGCATCGCGCAATGTGTGGAGTTCATCGCGGCTCATTTTGACTCGCGCCGCACCTGAACTTGGGAACTGCTCTGGCGCAACCATCGCTTGTCGTTCAATCGCGGCTCGTATACTGGTGTGTTTTTCCAGTTGAATGAACGCATTTTTGGTGATTTTGAAAATTGTTGAACGGGCATCGTGTTTCAACGCAAGCGACACTTGGGCGGAGAGACTGCCCTTAAAATCACCGAACACACGTTGCTGTCTCTTGGTGGGCTTTGTGCGGTCTTTGATTTCACAAAAGCCCTTACCAACTCGCGGGACGATTTCATTCGGATCAGTCAATAGACGCCTATCACGCAATGCCTGGGTGACTTGTTGCATCATACTTTGGCAGGCATCAATGACCCCCGTATCCACTTGAACGATCAAATCGAGATCGTCGTTGCCCTTAGAGCTATCAAGTAATTTGGTAATTTGATCGTCTAGGTTCATCCCTATTTAAATTGAGTTCGGTTAAAGCCTATCACGACCGGGAAAAACTGCTAACTGGACCGATCAAACCGTTTTCACAGCAAGTTGGCCTTAGTCGATTTAGACACCTCAAAACGGATATTTATTGGCGACAACCTCATCACAGAGACGACAATCAATTATTGGGTAGTTGATCGATCCAGTAATAGCCGAATTCAACAATGCCGAAAGGATATTGGCGCCGTATATTTACATCATGAGAGTCACCAAACGATCACCAAAACGGATTGAAAAAATGCAAGCTATGGGGACAGAGATATGGGGACAAAATATGGAATTTTTTATATATCCGCACTCTGTGCCACCAAATACCAGAATTCCCTTGCAGCTGCAAATAATTCTGTGTTGTGTCCCAAGAATTGCCTTGACCAAACCGCTGGCAGATCGAGTTTCTAAATACGTTAAAGGATTTTATCAATTCTTGACCCCATTTTTCTCTTTCTGTATTGTGTTCCAAAAATTGCACAATTCTGTATAACCGTCTTGAGATTGATTCTTAAAGCCCTTTGATTTGGGCCACACATATTTTCTTTTCCATGAGTCGGTTTCCCTGAACCCACCTTTACCCATGCACTATAAATGCGACACCGACTCGTGTTACCGAGCTCGTACGACATCGCTGAGATAAAAATATAGCCTCAAATTGTTAAGGCAACTGATGGCATGAAAATCAGCATAGCCCGAGCAGGCTGGCAACGATATTTACAGGGTTGAGCAAATCCGAAAGGAAATATACGTTGGTCACCTTCAGAAATTATTATTCATTGAATAACATATGCCATCCGTCTGGACGCGGCCCATCCCAAGGAAATTCACATTGCGACTCGTTTTCTCGCTTCTCTGCATCCATAACAATAAATATACGCTTATAACTTGCCATGCCAACATAATTGTATTTACCTTCTGTACTAAGTACTCCTGTAAAGTTGACCGGAATAGGCGCTATATGAGCGTTAGTTATCACTTTGAGTATCTCCTCTCTACGCGCTTCACCCAGAGTAAATCTTATGGCCCATGAATAAAAGGAACCATCGATACTACAGGGAGAAAAGATGTCACCATGCCTGCCGACAGAATAGTGCCCTGAGAAAGTTTTTAAATAGTGTTGCGCGCTCTTATCGCGTGTTGCATGCAGTTGGAGTAACGCGACTTCAGCACTAAGACTGTCTATTCTATTGATGATTCGTATTTTTTGTGTATGGTCCTGCAATGCGTCATTTTCAAATTGAGCAGACTTTTTTTTTGCATCACTTTCGAAGACCTCCATTTTTCTACTTATCGAGCCTATTGAACTTTCAAATCGCGTTTGCCTCGCTTCCAGCATTCCCGATTCATAACGGCTCAAAGCTCTGCCGGTAATAAAATCGGATTCCATTTTTAATAGAAAAACTCCCGTTACACACAATGCTATTGTAGACACTAGAAAAGCAGCTAAGGTGGTACGCGAGAAGTTGTCAATTGTTCGTTTTCTTGCAATAACTCCCAAGCCAAATGAAGTAATCGCGAGAAAAGTTATAACCAATGCAATCCCTTCGTTGATGTACATAAGCTCTCCCTAGTGTCTAAAAAAAGTAGTTAGCATTGTTTGCGCACAGTTTCGATGAACTCGAATTCAGCCAGGTTTGACTCTGGCACCATACCTCCATAAACCAATCAACGGATTGGCATTTACCATCGTAACAATCAAAAAATGAAGTGAAACTCATGACGAGTATAGAGCTATAGGGGAGAGCAATTCAAAGGATAATATTGTGTAACGTTTTGAGGATTACTTTATTATGAACCGCCGATACCGGATAGCCATCATAATCGGCATTATTAATTTGTTAAAAATAACATTATCATGGATTTATATAGTCGACCATGGCACGCATCTCAGTACATGACGGCTGACGCGTCTTCCCTGCTCTCGGTCTAATCGATGTACTCAGTTCGATTTCATCCTTGGCCAAAGCGCTGGCAAGCCGAACTTCTACAGTCGTTAAAAGGTTTTATTAATGACTGACCCCTTAACTCTTTTCACGTTGAAAACGTAACGAGGCTGTTGAAAAAAAGGGATAGAAAATATGTCAAGAATCGTAGCAAAAAGGCTCAGAAGGTTTTTGATCCGACGGTATGTTTTTATACGACAGGTTTGATTTATTTCGCTAAACGTATGACTCTCGTTGAAGATTCAATGATTAAGTTTTCCGGTTGATCATCTTCTTGAAAGTATATTTCAATATCACCAATTCCTCCAAGGCCGCTGAAGTCGCTGCGAAAATGGAAATGAGTTTTATCACTTTCTAATTCTTGTAGATGTAGATATCAAATCATCAATTTCGGTTTGTTTAAGCCCAAGAGACAAACCGTACCATCCTGTTTTGAAATCCTCTAGATCTGCTTGCATTTGATTAACTTACTGAAGTCTTATAACAGTTGCTTATATTTTTATATCTCAATTCTAGTTTTGTTAACGACAGCAGTGACTGCTGTCGTTAAATACATTTCTAATTTGGCGTTGCCCTGTGTCATGGGGGAATTTAACTCCCCATTTAAAAATCAAACAAATCGGTTAACGTAATTTTCAAGAATTTCCTGTTGACCGGATTTCGGCTTCGGATCTAACTCCGATTTCTCTACATAGTCGCTTATCTGTTCTAGCGTGTAGCAACATTGATTTAGCCTCATCCGCAGTCCAACCACTATATCGATCAGAGAGCCTTTGATCGAGTCCACCATCTTCAATCATGGCGACCGCTGCCTTAAAGCCGCGCGCACAAATATCCATCGCCCCCATATGGCCGGCTAATAAATCCTGCGGATCGAGGGACTGGCGGCGCAGCCTTGCATCGAAATTAGTGCCGCCATTTTGAAACCCACCTGCCTTGATGATGTGATAGTAGGCGAGCGCAACTTCAGGTGTATTGTTAGGAAACTGATCAGTATCCCAACCGGATTGATAATCGTTTCGATTCATGTCGACGGAACCAAAAATGCCCAACGCGGTAGCCAGCGCAAGCTCATGCTCAAACGTGTGCCCTGCCAGGATGGCGTGCCCTTGTTCAATATTGACCTTTACTTCTTCTTCGAGCCCATGCCGTTTCAAAAAGCCCCAAACTGTGGCGACATCATAATCATACTGATGCTTAGTCGGCTCTTGCGGTTTCGGTTCAACCAGAATCGTGCCAGCGAAACCAATTTTGTGTTTGTGTTCAACCACCATATTCAACATCCGTCCCATCTGTTGATCTTCCCGTGATAAATCTGTATTTAGCAAGGTTTCATAGCCTTCCCGACCGCCCCACAGAACGTAGTTCTGTCCGTTCAACCGATGGGTGACATCCATACAAGTTTTTATCGTCGCTGCCGCATAGGCAAACACATCAGGGTCAGGATTGGTCGCTGCGCCAGACATGTAGCGTCGATGGGAGAACAAATTTGCGGTTCCCCACAAAAGTCCGACACCTGTGTCAGCCATTTTTTGTTCGAAGATATCAACGATGGTATTTAAATTGGCAACGTCTTCACGAAAGCTGCCGCCTTCTGGCCTAACATCCGCATCATGAAAACAAAAGTACGGCACGCCAAGCGCTGAAAACATCTCGAATGCCACATCTGCCTTTATCCGAGCGGCGGCCATGGCATCGGGGCATCGGTCCGGAAACCAGGGTCGATCAAATGTTTTACCACCAAACGGATCACCACCAGGCCAAGCAAAGGAATGCCAATACGCGCAGGCAAAACGCAGGTTGTCTTTCATCGACTTGCCCATGACCACTTCATTCGGGTTGTAATGCCTGAAGGCCAGCGGCTCAGACGTGCTTTCACCTTCGAAGGCGATCTTCTCGGTTGGGAAATAATGTGTGCTCATGAGATGTCCTTTAAGGTCGAATAGATCTTCGTATATTTTTGATAGGCTGCTTCATAGGCATCGACAAGGTCGGGTTGCGGATCACAGGATCGTTGAATCTTTGGCTGAATGATCACACTCTCTGGAGACCGACCTGACTCGCCTATCATTGCCAAACGGGCCGCACCCATAGCCGCACCAAACTCACCTTGTGCCGGTAAATGTAGCGGCATGTTCAATATGTTGGCGAGCGTCTCTAGCCAGAATTCGGAACGCGAGCCACCACCAATTGCCAGCACCCCTGACAAATGGGTGCCTGTCGATTTCAAGGCTTCAAGGCAATCACGCAAGGCAAAACCAACGCCCTCCATCACCGCCTGACAAAGCACTGAGTTATCGGTCGACTTTGACATGCCGATTAAAGCAGCACGTGCGCCTACATCATTATGCGGAGTGCGCTCACCTGATAGATAGGGCAAGAACGAAACTCCGCAAGGTCCTGTTACCTCACTGGGCAATTGATCCGCTAGCTCTTTGACCGTTCGCCCCAGATTGGCCGCCAGCCAGTTGAGGCTGTCCGTTGCCGCAAGGGTCACGCCCATTTGAAACCATTTTTCCGGCACCGCATGACAAAACGTATGCACTGCGGATGCCGGCGCTGGCAGATAATCATCCTTTGCCGCCAGCAAGACGCCCGATGTCCCGAGCGACAGAAATCCCTGTCCTTCCGTCAACGCACCAATTCCGCAAGCCGCTGCCGCATTATCACCAGCGCCACCGACCACACAGACATCGGCGGCCAGACCCAATTCAACCGCGATATTGTCTTTAACTGTTCCAACGGGCTCCGAGCCTTCAACCAGATCGGCCATTTGATCACGGCGCATTCCTGATTTTTCGATCAGCTCCTCCGACCAATTCCGGCTTCCTACATCGAGCCAACTGGTGCCCGCTGCGTCGGACTTTTCCGTTACTGTTCGTCCAGTCAGCCAGAAGACTATGTAATCTTTCGGAAGCAACACCTTGTGAACACGGGCAAAGTTATCGGGCTCGTGACGTGCCATCCAGATAAGTTTCGGTGCGGTGAAACCGGGAAATACAATATTGCCTGAGCAGCTACGAAACTCGGGCATCGCATCGAGTTCGGCCGCCTCTTTCACCGCCCTGCCATCGTTCCACAGGATACAAGGGCGGATGACTTTGCCTTGGCGGTCTAGTGTTGTTGCACCGTGCATGTGCCCGGCAACACCGATGCCTTTTATCGCCGCAAATTCTTTGGGGTGTGCACTGCGTAATTGCGCAACAACACTTTTAAGCGCATTGATCCAGACAGCAGGATCCTGCTCAGACCAGCCCTCCGCGGCGGTAACAACCGCATACTCTGAAGACTGATCACCGACCGGCAGGCCTTCTGCTGTTACCAGCAGGCCTCGCAAACCGGATGTGCCTAAATCAAGACCGAGATACATTATGATTACCCCGAGCCAAGGTTGATCCAGGCCGCGTTGCGCGCGGACGACCTGACACAAGCATCGACGAATTGCACACCCTTGAGACCATCTTGAATGGTCGGGTGCATCACATCCGGCGATGGTAGTTCCGATTTTCGGAAGGCCACAATCGATTCAGCTGCCTCACTATAAATGTTAGCGAATCCTTCGAGGTATCCCTCGGGATGACCCGGCGGAATCCGGGAAACCCGGCCAGCGCTGCCACCTGTGCTGGCACCACCTCTGGTGATCAACTGTTTCGGTTGGCCAAACGGTGAATACCAAAGATAGTTTGGATCTTCTTGGGCCCACTCCAATCCGGCTTTCTCGCCGTATATTCTTATCCGCAATGCATTTTCATTGCCTGGTGCCACTTGGCTACTCCAAAGCATGCCCCGTGCACCCCCTTTGAAACGCAACATAACATGCGCATTGTCATCAACTTGACGGCCCTCGACAAATGCTTGGATATCCGCCGCCAAGCTCTCCACTTCCAGGCCGGTCACAAAGCCTGCCAAATTGAACGCATGGGTGCCAATGTCCCCGGTCGAACCACCTGCCCCGGATCGCGAAGGATCAGTGCGCCATTCGGCCTGCTTGAAATCCTGATGCACGGTTAACCAGTCCTGAGGATATTCCACCTGCACTACTCGTATTTTCCCCAAGTCACCGTTGGCTATCATTTCGCGCGCCTGTCGCACCATCGGATAGCCGGTATAGTTATGGGTTAACACAAACAGAGCATCGGACGACTCGACCAGCTTGACGAATTTTCGGGCATCGGGCAGATTCGAAGTGAGTGGTTTGTCGCAGATAACATGAATCCCGCGTTTTAGAAATTCCCGCGCCGCGGCATAGTGAACGTGGTTTGGCGTCACAATGGAAACTGCCTCAATCCCGTCTTTAAGACGCGCCTCGCGAATCGCCATCTGCTTGAAGTCGTCATATATCCGGTCAGCAGACAATCCAAGCGCTTCCCCAGAAGCCTGAGATTTCTCCGGCGTTGATGACAATGCACCAGCGACCAGAGTGAACCGATCATCCAGACGCGCAGCAATCCTGTGGACGCCACCGATAAACGCATCATTGCCGCCGCCCACCATACCCAGTCGGATGCGACCAGAGCGAGTGCTGAATTTTCCGTTCACTGTCATTACTCGATCCCGAGCATTTTTTTGTTGGCTTCTTCGTCCGATCCGCCACCGGCAAAATCGTCGAATGCTTTGTCTGTCACCCGAATAATGTGATCACTGACAAATTTCGCTCCCTCACGGGCGCCGTCTTCAGGATGCTTCAAACAACATTCCCATTCAACCACGGCCCAGCCCTCGAAATCATTGGCCGCCATCTTGGAAAAAATGCCCTTGAAGTCGACCTGCCCGTCGCCAAGACTCCGAAAGCGCCCGGCGCGATCCACCCAAGGCTGGTAACCGCTATAAACACCTTGTCTGCCGGTTGGGTTAAATTCAGCATCCTTTACATGGAACATCTTGATCCGATCTTTGTAGATATCTATGTTTTCCAGGTAATCGAGGCATTGCAAGACATAGTGCGAAGGGTCATAGAGCATGTTGCAACGCGGATGATTATCAACCCGCTCAAGAAACATCTCAAAGGTCACACCATCGTGGAGGTCTTCTCCCGGGTGAATTTCATAACAAACGTTCACGCCACAATCTTCAGCATGATCTAGGATAGGACGCCATCTAGCGGCCAGTTCATCAAACGCCGTTTCAACCAGACCGGCAGGTCGCTGAGGCCAGGGGTATAGATATGGCCAGGCAAGCGAGCCAGAAAAAGAAGCATGATCAGTCATGTCCATGTTTTTCGAAGCCGACAACGCCATCATCACCTGCTCCACTGCCCACTGCTGCCGAGCCTTCGGGTTACCATGCACTTGCGGGGCCGCAAAACCATCGAAAGCCGTATCGTAGGCAGGGTGCACTGCAACCAACTGCCCCTGAAGGTGGGTCGAAAGTTCGGTCACTTCGATGCCGTTTTCGGCAGCCTGACCTTTGAATTCGTCGCAGTAGTCTCTGGAAGAAGCCGCTTTCTCGAGGTCAATCAGCCGGCTATCCCAACTCGGAACCTGCACGCCTTTATAACCGCAGTCGGCAGCCCACTTTGTAATCCCGTGCCAGGTGTTAAATGGGGCTTCATCACTCGCATATTGCGCCAGAAATAGCGCCGGACCTTTAATCGTTTTCATAGAATTGTCTCCGTAAACTTTGGTTCATTGAACCTGCCGCCTTCAGGTGGCATGTTCTCTTTAAGATAAACATCTATCCTGATCTGTTCCTGCGCTGGAATAATCGGCGAATGATCGCTTCGGGCCCGCAATATTCGCACTGCACTGCGAACCAGGTGACCGGTATCCTGAGAAATAATCGCGTCGAAAATACCTTCGGTCAAAGCACCCCGTGATAGCGGGGTTAGTTCATGTCCAATGACCACAATATCCTGATCAAATTTCATTTTGTGCAGGAACCGAATCAGACCCGCATTGCCGGCAGCAGACGAGTAGATGCCGCAAATATCCGGACAGGCTTCAAATGCCACTGGAAGCAATTTCTCCACCAGATCAGGATCGTCTCGTCCTTCAATCGAAGCTAATACATCGAACCCGTTAAATTCTTGCATCATCACCTGATCAAACCCTAGACGTCGTTCCAGATGATCTCGAGCCAACATCGACCCTGCGATGACGAGAATTTTCCCACCCTCTCTTTGCACAAACCGGCCCATTAAACTGCCTGCCGTTCGGCCCGCTGCGACGTTATCGATTCCAACAAAAGCATCCCGCGCCGAACTCGGGAGATCGGAGACTAAGGCAACCACTAGGATGCCTTTGTTTCTAATCAAATCTATGGCGTCACGAACAGAAGGTGTTTCCGGTCCGAAAATCACCACACCGTCGACCTGCCCAGGATCGACTTGACTAATAACCGAGGCCATCGCCTTTGGATCAAACGCTTCCACTTTTAACACCGTCAGCGTGGTTCGGTCGTGCGCAAGCCGTGTCGAAACTTCGCTGATTTGCCGCTCCAGAGAAGTGACAAACTCATTGTCGCTAGCAGGCAGCAAGAACAGGAAATCATAGGTTCGACCGCGAGCCAAGTTTGCCGCCGCCGTGTCGCGCACATAACCCAACTCCTGGATCGCGTGATTGACGCGATCTATTGTGACTTTTCTAACACCGGTTCTGGAATTGATCACCCGATCAACTGTCGCAAGACTGACACCTGCCACCCGCGCGATATCATTCACCGTAGGTTTAACCAACGCTTCGCTAACGCGTGTAATGGTTCGCTTGATTTCAGTCATCTTTCGATTGCGCAGCAAGGCCCTCGAACAGTTTCGCCACGGCTTCTGCTCCTGGGTCATTGTTTCCCAAGAGGTTCTCCTCCGGCACATAGGCGGCACGCCCTGCCTTGGCTCGGCCAATTTTGGCCGTGTTAT
>RCNB010002682.1_pt1 | contig 10836 bp, 11 predicted proteins | sample 2041321 | NCBI WGS metagenome assembly RCNB01 (sample SAMN09708232, study PRJNA481090) | Marine sediment metagenome, whole genome shotgun sequencing project.
GACCCCTTAAAGGTTTTTCAGAATTCGACCTGGTAGATCTTGAAAGTGGAAGATCCAGCCGTTATGATTTAAAAAAATTTATGGAAGAGCTTGAAGGATGGAAAAAGAATTAAAGATCGCGATTCCAAAGGGTTATCTTTTTGGTGAATGCACGGACCTGCTGGGAAAAGCAGGTTATGATATAGCTCCGCTTGAGAGTAAGGACCGGAAACTGGTGGTCTATTCAAAGATAGACTCGATAAAGTATATTATTTCAAGACCCATGGACGTACCCGTCTATGTCGAGCATGGAGCATGTGATATAGGTTTTGCCGGCAAAGATGTCCTTGCAGAAAAAGAGAGTAAGGTATATGAGCTTCTGGACCTGAAGAATGGAAGGTGCAGATTGGTGCTTGCAACTAAAAAGGACGAGACAGAGAAAGTAAAAAAACACTATCAACATTTTGGATCAGTCAGGGTCGCTACTAGCTATCCTACCATAGCCAGGAAATATTTTGACTCAAAAGGGATGCAGGCTGAGATAATCAAACTGCATGGTTCAGTTGAGCTGGCTCCAATACTTGGTATGGCTGAAGAAATACTTGATATAACTTCTACAGGTAAGACTATGAAGGATAATGACCTTGTTGAAATGGAAGACATCATGATCTCCACTACAAGACTTATTGCAAATATAGCAAGTTACAAGATAAAATATTCCCAGATCAGTAAATTACTTGATAATATAAGAAAAATATTATGACCGCGGGGTCCAAGAAATGAAAAGAAAAGCTAAGATAGAGAGAAAGACCAGTGAGACATCCATAGTGCTTGAATTAGGCCTGGATGGAAATGGCAATACTGGTATTGATACATCGATACCTTTTCTGGATCATATTCTTGATAGCTTTGCAAGGCATGGCAGATTCGACCTGGTGCTGAAAGCTTCGGGAGATACAGAAATCGAAAACCATCACCTTGTAGAAGATATTGGAATATGCCTTGGTAAGGCAATAGCAAAATGTCTGGAGAATAAAAAGGGGATAAAAAGATTCGCCTGTATTGTGGTCCCTATGGATGAAGCTGAAATATCCATCTCCCTTGATATTGGAGGAAGACCATATCTTTCATACAGGGTAGACATGGAATATGAAAATCTTGAAGGGGGAATAGAGACCTCTATAATAGAGGATTTTTTCCGTGCCCTTGTCAGTAATAGTTTTATTAACTTGCACATAACCAAGAATGCAGGTATAGCTTCGCATCATATAATAGAAGCTATGTTTAAGGCTTTTGGCCTTACATTAAAAGATGCAAGCAGACTGACAGATAGTGATTTTATACCTTCAACAAAAGGTTCGATCTAGAAGCCTGTCCGAGAACAAGCCAAGATCCAGATCCAGGACAGGCTATCTAGATAGATCATTATTTTACTTAAATGGTCCATCCGTACTTATAAATAGATATTAATGTCAGGTAGGAAAGATGTATATAGCGATTATTGATTACAAAATGGGAAACATTAAAAGTGTTGAAAACTCTTTTAAAAAAGCAGGTGCCAGAATAGAAGTAACAAGTGATCCGGAAAAGATCAAAAATGCATCTGCAGTCATACTTCCAGGCGTGGGAGCATACAGGGATGCATTTAAGAATCTTGAAGAAATGGATCTGATAAAGCCGATCTATGAAAGTATTAAAAACAAACCTTTTCTGGGAATATGCATGGGGATGCAGCTTCTTTTTGAATACAGCCTTGAAGGTGGAAAAAACAAGGGACTCGGGGTATTTAAAGGATTTGTAGGCAGGATACCTCCTGGCGTAAAAATACCTCATATAGGATGGAACCAGATAGAGATAAAGAAAAAAAGCAAATTGTTAAAGGATATTAAACAGGGAGAAAATTTCTATTTTGTTCATTCCTATCATGTGATCCCGGAAGATAAAAGTATTATCAGCAGCATTACAGATCATGGTACCAGCATTGTCGCAAGCATAGAGCAAGATAATGTATTCGGATTTCAATTCCACCCGGAAAAGAGCAGCACATACGGACAACAGCTTATAAGGAATTTTATAGATCTGTCAGAGGGAGGAAGATGATAATAATACCCGCCATAGATATAATAGATGGTCAATGCGTGAGACTTACAAAAGGAGACTTTGATTCAAAGAAAAAATATTTTGATGATCCCCTGGAAGTCGCTGCCATGTGGAAAGAAAAGGGAGCAAGCTGGATACATATTATAGATCTCGATGGAGCAAGGACAGGTAAAGTCGCCAATCTCCTGATTGCTGCTGAGATCAGGAAAAGATTAAAAGTAAAAGTCCAGTATGGAGGCGGAATAAGGGATGACGGGACTTTGGGACTTGTTCTTTCAAGCGGGATAGACAGGGCAATACTTGGAACAAGAGCAATAGAGGATCCGGAATTTCTACAAGAGAGCTATCATAAGTATGGTGATAAGATAATATTAAGCCTCGATTATGGTCAGGGTGAAAAGGTCTATAAACATGGCTGGCAGGATGAATCTTCAAAAAAGATATCAGATTTTTTTAAAGAACTGGAAAAACTCGGCATAAAAGAGATAATTATAACCGATATAACAAGAGACGGTACGCTCGAAGGAACCAATACCGGTTTTTTAAAAAGCCTCGTATCCTCTACCAGTATAAGATTTATTATAGCGGGCGGTATAGGAAGTATTGAGGATATAAGAAGATTAAAAAATATTGAAAATAAGGGTATCAGCGGAGTTATTATAGGAAAGGCATTATATGAGGGTGCTACACCTATTGATCTAAGTGAAGCCATAGAGATAGGATTATACAATTGATTACAAAAAGGATAATACCCTGTCTTGATGTTGACAGGGGCAGGGTTGTGAAAGGAATAAGCTTCGTTGATATCAGGGACGCAGGAGATCCTGTAGAATTAGCCTCATTCTATGATACTGAAGGGGCAGATGAAGTAGTCTTCCTGGATATTACAGCTTCTCATGAGAAAAGAAAGACCGTAGTGGAGCTTGCAAGCAAAACTGCTGAAAAAGTATTTATACCCTATACCATAGGCGGTGGTATCAAAAACATTGACGATATAAGGGAAGTACTTAAAAAAGGTGCTGATAAGATATCCATAAATACCCAGGCCTTTACTGATCCTTCACTAATAGGAAGGGGAGCAAAGATCTTTGGAAGCCAATGTATAGTAGTTGCGATCGATGCTAAATACAGGAGCAGGAATTTCTGGGAAGTCTATCTGCATGGTGGAAGGACGCCCACGGGAAAAGATGCAGTATGGTGGGCAAAAGAAGCAGAAAGGCTTGGTGCGGGAGAGATACTTCTTACAAGTATGGATAAAGATGGTACAAAAGACGGTTATGATATTGAGCTTACGCGTGCAGTCTCCGAATCCATCAACATTCCTGTTATAGCTTCAGGTGGGGCCGGAAAACTGGAGCACTTAAGGGATGTTATCAAATATGCTGATGCTGATGCAGTGCTGGTCGCATCGATCTTTCATTATGGAAAGTATACTGTAAGAGAAGCCAAAGAATATTTAAAGAGTGAAGGCATCAATGTCAGGTTGTGATAATATAATAAATGCAATTAAGATATATTAAGGCTCAGATATGAAAAAAAATATGAAACTGATACCTGCAATAATACAGGATTTCGAGACAAAAGAAGTACTTATGCTGGCCTATATGGATAGCATATCCTTGAAAAAAAGTATTGCAGAAGGCAAAACCTGGTTCTGGAGCCGATCAAAAAAGAGGTTGTGGAACAAGGGAGAAACATCCGGCAATATACAGGAGATAAAAGAGATAAGGTATGACTGTGATAATGATTCATTACTCATTCAAGTCAAACAGACTGGCCCGGCCTGCCACACAGGCAGGAAGAGCTGCTTCTACAGGATCCTCGAAGATCCTGAAAGAGATATTGATTTTGAAAATAATTCTGAAGGATCAGGGGATGAAGCGGTCCTTCAAGAGCTCTATGATGTGATAATGGAGAGGATCTCGGAGAAGAAAGAAGATTCCTATACCTATTCTCTTCATAAAAAAGGTCTTGATGAGATCATGAAAAAAATGGGTGAAGAAGCGATCGAGGTCATAATTGCTTCAAAGCATCAGGATAAAAAGGACATAATATATGAGACAGGGGATCTGATATATCACCTTCTTGTATTGCTGGTGGAAAAGAAGATAATGCTCGAAGAGATATTTGATGAGTTAAGGTCCAGAAGAAAGTAGGAGATATTTGTGGTAGAAAAGAGAAGGATCGCTGTGATCACAAGTGGTGGGGATGCAAGCGGTATGAATGCCACTATAAGGGCAGTTACGAGATATGCGATCCATAAAGAACTGGAAGTATATGGTTTTTATGAGGGCTACAAAGGACTTATCAGCAATGAGTTTAAGGTTTTGGACTTATCTTCAGTTGGTGGAATAATAGACCGGGGTGGGACATTTTTATATTCTGCCAGGTCTGAAAGGTTCAGGTGCCTTGATGGCCAGAAAGAAGCAATTGAAAATCTTAATAAAAATAATATCGAAGGTCTTGTAGTGATAGGCGGAGATGGTTCATTCAGGGGTGCACATGATCTTCATAAACAGGGGATACAGGTAATCGGGATCCCGGCTACGATAGATAATGATATACCTGGAACAGACTATAGCATAGGATTTGATTCAACACTAAATGTCATAATAGATCTAATCTCAAAAATAAGGGATACAGCTTACTCACATGACCGTATATTTGTTATCGAGGTTATGGGGAGAAATTCAGGTCTTATTGCCATAAATGCCGGTCTTGCTTGCGGTGCTGATTTTATTCTTATTCCTGAGCGCAAAGTCGACCTGGTGTCTATAGCAAATGATATAAAGGAAAACAGGAAAGATAAGCGCCACACACTTGTAGTGGTTGCAGAAGGAGCAGCTAAAGCCAGCGAAGTGGCATCTTCTATCAAGCTATTGGTCGGCAGGGAAGTAAGGGTTTCTGTGCTGGGGCATATTCAAAGAGGAGGTTCTCCTACAGCACTTGACAGAATACTGGCAGCTGAGTTCGGAAGAAAAGCTGTGGAGCTATTGCTTGCAAATGAAAGCGACTGCATGGTCGGGATAAAAGCAATGAAAATAGTCACACATAAATTTAAGGATATTCTTGAAACAAATAAGGAAATAGACCAGGAACTTTATGATCTGGCACATATTCTGTCATTTTAAATAAATATTAGGTAAAAGGAAGAACATATGTTTAAAGGAATATTTACTGCTATAGTGACTCCATTCAATGAGGATGGGAGCCTGGATATCAGGAGTCTGGAAGAGTTAATAGAGTTTCAGATAGAAAATAAAATTACCGGGATCGTCCCTGTGGGGACAACCGGGGAGAGTCCTACTCTTACAGCTGATGAACACATCAAAGTTGTGGAACATACCTGCAAGACTGTAAACGGAAGGGTAAAAGTCATTGCTGGAACCGGTTCAAATAATACTAATGAAGCTATTGAACTTACCCGTTCAGCAAAAGCATCTGGAGCAGATGCTACACTTCAGGTTGCACCTTACTATAATAAGCCAACACAGGAAGGTATTTTCAGGCATTATAAAAAGATTGCTGAAGAAGTAGATCTTCCCCAGATAGTATATAATATCCCTGCGAGGACCGGAAGGAATATAGAAGTTGGGACAATAACCAGATTGGCCGGATTACCTAATATAGTCGCAGTAAAAGAAGCCTCGGGAAGTATATCGCAGATTATGGAAGTCATAGAAAAGACTCCTGATGATTTTGCTGTTTTGTCCGGTGATGATGCAATAACACTTCCGCTTATGGCTGCCGGTGGAACAGGACTTATCAGTGTTACCAGCAATCTTTATCCAGGACTTATGGGAGATCTAGTGGAATTTGGCCTCAAGGGTGATTTTGAAGGTATGAGAGAACTCAATAAAAAACTGATGCCTTTGTTCAGGATGATGGGAATAGAACAAAATCCTCTTCCTATAAAAGCAGCACTTGCTATAAAGGGCTATATTAAAGAAGTTTACAGGCTACCACTCTGTGAGCTAAGACCTGACAATAGGAAAATACTAGCTGATTTCCTTAAGGAGTTTAAGGGATAGTAATTTTATATATCATGATATTTATTTAATCTTTTTCAATTGCTTTTGTGTATGGTTTTAAAATAATATCCTTTATCATCCCGCGAGCCTTTTTTCTTATTATTGGGATAGACATAAGCATTCCAACCAGCTTCATTCTAATAATAAGTTTTTTCTGCTTATGTGGGAAATCATATATATTATGTCTTTTATAAAATGCATGATCTTCCTTCATAAGACCGCGCATTGTATATATCAAGTCACGAAATATCTTCATCCCACCTACACCGTAGAAGTTTTGTGGTCGTTCCAGTTTGTTTTCAAGGCAAAATGAAGTTACTTTTGCCAGGTCTTCAATACTCTTTGTCGTCTTCTTATTATCCTTACTTTCATTTGTTGCAATACCAGTTAGGTACATGTGCCCAACTTCACTACGACTCTCTATAACATCTTGCAAGTTTCGTTCTAAAGACAGATTACCATCAAGAATATAACCAACCGTTTTTCCTTTCGTTAAAATGCGATGTCCGTTACAGAACTGTCTGTCATCAAAGCATTTGAATACAGGGCCCATAGAATGGTCAATTATCGTTGCTGCTAAAAGAGTTGCGTCTGCATTTTGAATTTCATTTCTTAACATGTCCTCAAAACCGTCTTTATAGACACAAGATCCATTAGTTGCACAATCAAAACACCCCAAACACCCGCCTGCGAATTTGAACTCCGCAATGTTAACTTCTCTTACCTTATATTTATATGCTGAAATAAAACCATCAATCATACATCGAAGTGACTTATTTTCCTGTCCACAATCCGTCACAATCACGGTATCATATTGATCTGTTTTGTTTACTTCTTTTGTTTTTTCCTCATATACAAACTCAAACATGCTATGCCTTGCCCTACCAACACGGTTATATATGTCATTATTAATGGCAAATTTGGCACTCTTGTAAAAATCTTTCAGTTGAGTTCTACCCTGAGCTGTCAATAGATCATCCATATCTGCCGCCAGTCCTGTTATGCTTTTAAGGCCAATATCATCACAATTTTCTATGATATATCTGTGAGCTGTTGTATCAAAAAAATGTTTAGATGTTGATATTTGAGTAGAAAATTTATTTTTAAGTTTTTCCACACCGGGTCTTTTCTTTAGCAAATTAATAAACCGGGCAAGTTGGTATGGTACTAAAAAAGTATATACAGGGTAGGCAAAAATGATTAAGTCACTGTTGCCTATTCTATCTATACAGTCATCCATTGTAATGCTGTCTGAATATTTTTTTACCTTATTACCAACATGAATGATCTCAAATTTGTCCTGTTGATTGTGTTTCTTCAGGTATTCTACTGATTGAAAAGTGATGCTTTGCTTTCCTTTAGGGCTTGCGTTAATAACAACTACTCTCATAGTATTCTCCTTCAAAGATTATCAGCTAAATTGGTAATTATTGGTGCCGAAGGCCGGGATCGAACCGGCACGAACCTCTCGGCTCACTGGATTTTGAGTCCAGCGCGTCTGCCAATTCCGCCACTTCGGCACGGTTGAAATAATACAATTTATTATTATTATTATCAAGATATTATATTAGCCATTGTCTGGATCCATTAATCTTTTTTTTCGTGCCAATAAGTATTTTAATAATAATTTAAGTATTGTAATATAGAGCTAATCAAGATATTAGCATGGAAGAAAAACTATATTCAAGCTAGGAGAAATATGAAAATATTCGGCAAGGAGACCAGTAAAAAAGAGATACAGGAAAAGACTGGTGATATCAGCCAGCTCGGAGGTATTAAATACTATGAAATGACAGATGGAGTAAGCAGGGGAGTAAGAGGAATAGATATTAAGAGCCCGTGCGGGCTGGATATGACTGTTTTACCCGACAGGGGAATGGATATATCGAGCCTTTCCTATATGTCAGTTCCTATAGCCTGGAGATCTGCAACCAGGGATACTTCTAATGCATATTATGAAAGCAGCGGTCTTGAATGGCTGAGGACCTTTTTTGGCGGACTTGTTACTACCTGCGGCCTTACCTATATGGGTGCGCCCGATATTGATGAAGGCGAGGAGCTGGGGCTTCACGGAAGGATATCCAATATAAGTGCGGAAAATGTACTTGCTGATGGAAGATGGGAGGGAGACTCCTACAAGATGTGGGTCCAGGGTAAAGTCCGGGAAGCAAAGGTTTTTGGGGACAAGCTGGAACTCGAGAGGAAGATAACGACCTGGATGGATCAGCCAAGAGTCATCCTGGAGGATGTAGTGGAAAATATTGGCAGCCAGACTTCTCCGTTAATGGTCCTTTATCATGTAAATATTGGTTATCCGGTTGTTGATCAGGGAGCTGTTCTTCTTGAGCCGGAAGCAAAGGTAACTGCACGGGATAAAGAGGCAGAAAAAGGTATTGAAAACTACTCCCGCTTTGATGAACCCGTGAAGGGCTATAGCGAGCAGGTCTTTTTCCACCAAATCGGAGCCGATGATGAAGGAAATGGAAATATTGCTATAGCAAATGAAGCTTTCTCAAACGGTAAGGGTATTGGGATATGGCTTAAATACAATAAAGATAATCTTCCCTGTCTTACACAATGGAAACAAATGGGTATGGGAGAATATGTCTGCGGTATTGAACCCGGAAACAGCTATCCCAGGGGAAGAAGCATAGAAAAAAAAGAAAATAATATCAGATATATAGAGCCAGGTGAAAGAGTCAAATTCAGGCTTGAGTTTAATATTTTAAAATCAGTTGAAGACATAGAGAATTTTAAAAAGACTTACATATAGATAAATGAGGTACTCCTTGTTTGTGCAAGATTCTTTGGCACTGTGGAAGAGTTTATTATTTACATTTAAGTTGTAAGGTTTTATAATTAGCAATTCAAAAACTTAATAGTAGGGCATTGATGCCTTGAAGATGCAATGAAGCATCAGTAATTGACAGTGATTTGTCTGATTATTGGTGCTTTTTTTATTTTTTTGGAATTAGCACTTCATAATGAATATTAATACAAATTGAATGAGGAGCAATGCAATGAACAACACTATTGGTGCTATGGAAAAGAAAAAGCTGTCCTATACTGAAGAGATCTTTAATAAGGTAATTGAGAAAAATAAGGGAGAAGAAGAATTTCATCAGGCCGTAAAAGAAGTTATAAGTTCTATAGAGCCTGTTTTTGAAAGAAATACCAAATTCCAAGAAGCTGGTATCCTTGAAAGAATTGTTGAACCCGAAAGGCAGATAATTTTCAGGGTTCCCTGGGTTGATGATAAAGGGAAAGTACAGGTAAACCGTGGTTTTAGAGTGCAGTTTAATAGTGCCATAGGTCCATACAAGGGTGGACTCAGGCTGCATCCTTCAGTAAATCTGGGAATAATAAAATTCCTTGGTTTTGAACAGATTTTTAAAAATTCACTTACTGGTCAGGCTATTGGAGGCGGCAAGGGTGGCAGTGATTTTGATCCAAAAGGAAAATCAGATAGTGAAGTAATGAAGTTCTGTCAGAGCTTTATGACTGAACTATGCAAACATATAGGTCCGAATATTGATGTGCCTGCAGGAGATATAGGTACAGGCAGCAGGGAGATCGGATATATGTATGGGCAGTACAAGAGAATAAAAAATTCTTTTGCTAGTGTTTTAACAGGAAAGGACATTGAATACGGAGGAAGTCTTCTAAGGCCTGAGGCAACCGGGTATGGACTTGTCTATTTTGTAAATGAAATGCTTCATAACAGTAATAAATCCTTTAAGGGTGCCAAAGTCATAATATCAGGTTCCGGCAATGTCGCAATATATGCTCATAAAAAAGCCAGTGAGCTTGGAGCAAAAGTTATAGCAATGAGCGACTCGGGCGGCTATATTTATGATCCTGACGGTATAGATCTGGACACTATAATAATCCTTAAGGAAGTTGAGAGGAAAAGAATAGTCGAATACAGGAATAAATATCCCAATGCTGAATATGTTGATGAACCTTCAGCAATATGGAATATAAAATGTGATATTGCTCTGCCCAGTGCTACACAAAATGAATTAGATGCTGAATCGGCTAAAACGCTTGTAAAAAATGGCTGTTATTCTGTTGGCGAGGGAGCCAATATGCCTTCTACTCCAGAAGCAGTAAAAATATTTTTAGAAAACAAAATACTATATGGTCCGGGGAAAGCTGCAAATGCAGGCGGAGTTGCAGTATCAGCTTTAGAGATGTCCCAAAATAGTTCAAGGGCATATTGGACCTTTGATGAAGTGGATGATAAGCTTAAAATAATTATGCGTAATATTTACCAGAATGCCAGTATTTCGGCAAAAGAATATGGTGATGAAGGCAATATAGTGCTAGGCGCAAATATTGCAGGCTTCATGAAAGTTGCAACTGCCATGCTGGCACAGGGTATAGTATAAAAGATAATTCAAAAAAGACACTTCTTGAAAGTATTTAACCATCAAGCATGTGCTTCAATGCATTTAAGACTTCATTGTCTTATATTAAATTTTTAGTTAGTATAATAATATAAACGATTGTTCTAATGTCGATAGGATACTAACAATTAATGTTTTATATTGTAATTTAATAGTTTTATAAAAAAATCAAGAAATTCACTGTCTTTTTTATCCTAGGTGCGTGTCTGAAAACTGGTCTCTGGCTTGCAGCCTGATATTTTTCAAAAGGTCAAGGCTTAAATATCTAAAACTTTATGAAAGGGAGTTTGATTGAAGGAAAAAATATTAAATTACAA
>RCNB010008997.1_pt1 | contig 10834 bp, 10 predicted proteins | sample 2041321 | NCBI WGS metagenome assembly RCNB01 (sample SAMN09708232, study PRJNA481090) | Marine sediment metagenome, whole genome shotgun sequencing project.
TGTTCTTTAATATCAGGCCGTAGATAAGATGACCACATTTGATATCATCAAAATTTATAATTTGTGGTAAATGGCCCCATTCTTCAAAATTGAATTTCCTAAGTAATTTAATGCTTGGCTTATTAACATCTAATAAGATAGCCAGTAATGCTTCTTTTCCTATTCTTTCACAATCTGAAATAATATGGCTTATCAGAGAATAACCTATTCCTAAATTGTGGTAAGAGTAATCTATATAAAAACTAATCTCAGCTATTTTATTCATTGCTTTTCGTCCTGGTCTATAAGGTGAAAGGGTAGCATAACCTATAATCTTCTTATTTAGTTCAGCAACATAAATGGGGAAAGTATTAGGATCAAACTTTTTGAACCACGTTAGTCTGTCTTCAATCTTAAACTCATCCATATCACCTGTAGCAGACTTGGATCTAATGGCTTGATTATATATGTCAACAATAGAGTTTAAATCCTTAATGTAAGCTGGTCTTATTTCTAGGTTCTTGTTCACTCCAACAACTTTTATGCACCAAAAGTACCTTTTTACATTCGCTAGAATTACATGCAATGAATATATTTATCAACGACTATTTGTATTTCCTCCTTTTTATTATATAAACGCTCACTCAAGTCTTTGTCGTCAAATTTTATTAATTTGTCAATAAAACCATCAATAGTTCCTTTTGGAAAAATATTATCTTTTTGATAAAAAGCGCTATCTGTTTCTAAATACTTTGCTGACTCATAACAAGATTTAGGTAAACTTTTTAATGAATTAAACAGGTCCTTATTTTCTGGTTCAAAAACATTGACATTAACATATAATTTACTTGCCTCATCTAAAGAAGTCTTGGAAAGAATTCCTTCTTTTGCAGCAAGGATCAGGGCAGCCATCAAATGATATAAATCAGAGGAGCCATCAGGTGCTCTAAATTCTATTGTTTGTTTACCTGATATATAAGGTACTTCACCTCTTTCTTGTGGATTTGAATCTTTGATCATATTCGTTTTGGCAATCCAACCGAGAGGTACTCTTACCAGAACCGATCTATTACTGTCTCCCCAACAAACCAATGTGGGAGCCTCCTGGTTTGGAACAAGTCGTAAATAAGAGGTAGGAACCGTATTACCAAAAGCGGTTAGAGATTGGGCTCTTCCAAGTATACCTGAAATAAATTTCCTCCCAACATCAGTTAATCCTATTTCATCAGCAATATAGTTCATATCTTCTTTTTCAAGGGTCATATGAATATGTAAACCACTACCTGCTTTTCCAACGGTAATTTTCGGTGCAAAACTTATGGTGATTCCATATCTTTGACCGAGCATTCTTAAGATCCATTTAGCAATGATAAGCTGCTCAACCGCCTCTTCTGCGTTAACAGGTATGAATTCAATTTCATGTTGCTCAAACATTTGGCTTTGGGTTGTAAAATTTCCAACTTCAGAATGTCCATATTTTATTTTACCTCCACATTGAGCAATTATTTGTAAGGCTTCAATTCTAAGATTTTCCCAATTGGTGAATGGAGCGGAAGCGTGATATCCTTTTTGGTCCAAAGTAGGGTATAGATCATTTTTATCACTAATAATATAATACTCTAGCTCACCCATAGCCTTAAAAGTATAGCCCGTATCTTCCTTGAATTTATTAGCTGCCTTTTTTAAGATATATTCGGGCGCACTTTCCAAAGGGTTACCATCTTTAGTGTAAAACGAACAAAGAATATCCAATGTAGCTTGTTCCGTAAATGGATTTACAAATGCAGTTCTAAACCTGGGAATGACGTATAAATCACTATGATCAGCATGAATGTATGTAAATAAGCTGGACCCGTCTACGCGTTCTCCAGTTGAAAGGATTGACTCTAAATAATCTTTACTGGTTATTACAAAATTCAATGTTTTTAACTTACCATCTTCTCCAACATATCGAAAATTTAACATCTCAATTGAATGATCATCTATAAATTTGATGATGTCATATTTAGTGAATTCATATGCTGGTTTTTTAAGATATTTAACCAGTTTATTTGGGTTCATTAATATTTCTAGATCTCTCATGTGTCTGGATTTTTCTTCTAAAAGAATTCGGTCACCTCGTAATACATTAAAATTACAAGACAACCGAACTCAACTACTAACTAACTATTAAAAACTAATTATGATGGATTTGCTCCTCAACTTTATATGGAGTAACTGTATTCATTCCTTTGGTGATGGCTTTTTTATTTAGAGGTATTAAATGGTGGTAACGTTCAGATAATGATTTTTTTAACCCTTCAATGACATTTTCAAGTTTTACCACGGGTTTAATTTTTAAGAAGGCACCCAATACTACCATATTAAATATTTTTTTATTGCCCATTTCGGCAGCTTGTTTAGCACCTTCAATTCGGTAAATATTAATATCTGTTCTGGTAGGATGATGAGATATGCCATTAGGGTCGTAGAGCAGCACACCACCCGGTTTAACAGATTCTTCAAACTTATCCATTGATTGCTGGTTTAAAATGATAGCCGTATCAAACATTTTTAAGTATGGAGAGCTAATTCTCTCATCACTTAATATAACGGTTACGTTGGCAGTACCACCACGCATTTCTGGACCATATGAGGGCATCCAACTAACTTCTTCATCCTGCATAATACCTGAATAGGCCAATATTTTTCCCATTGAGAGTACACCTTGACCACCAAAACCTGCTATTATAATTTCTTCTGTCATTCTAATTTATTTTAATTTACCATCAACTTTAATATCCCCAAGAGGGTAATAAGGAAACATGTTTTCCTCCATCCATTTATTAGATTCTATGGGAGTCATTTTCCATCCCGAATTACAATTGGAAACAATTTCTACAAAGGATACTCCTTTTTTTAATCGGGTATTTTCAAATGCTTTCCGAATCGCTTTTTTTGCTTTACGAGCATGTTTATGGGTATGTACCGAATGTCTGGTTGCATAATAAACTCCAGGTAGATTTGCTACTAATTCAGTCATTTTTATGGGAGAACCCATAGAATTAATATCCCTTCCATACGGTGATGTGGAGGTTCGCATACCCGGCAAAGTTGTTGGTGCCATTTGACCACCTGTCATACCATAAATTCCGTTGTTAACAAATATAACAACGATGTTTTCACCGCGGTTACAAGCGTGTATTGTTTCGGCTGTACCAATGGCTGCCAAGTCTCCATCTCCTTGGTAAGTAAACACATATTTATTTGGCCATAATCTTGTTATGGCAGTAGCCACTGCTGGCGCACGTCCATGCGCGGCTTGTGTCATGTCAATATTCATAAAATCATATGCGAGTACTGAACAACCAACAGGTGCAACACCAATAGTATCTTCAACTATACCCATTTCATCAATGACTTCCATTGTTAAATTATGTGCAGTACCATGACCACACCCCGGGCAATACGACAATGGCGTATCGGTCATTAATTTTGTTTTACAGAATACTTGATTCTCTGGTTTTATGATGTCTAATACGTCCATTTTTTATAATTTTTTCTTCTAATGCTTCTAATACTTCTTCAGGTGTATGTATAATACCCCCTGTTCTGCCAAAATGTTCTACAGGTACTTTATGCTCAACAGACAGTCGTACATCTTCTACCATCTGGCCTGCGTTTAACTCAACACTCAACATACCTTTAACCTGATCTGCTAGGTCAAATAATTGTTTTTTTGGATATGGAAATAAAGTAATAGGTCTTAACAAACCCACTTTAATTCCTTTTTCACGGCCTAGTTCAACTGCTTTTTGTGCAATCCTGGCACTAGAACCGTACGCAACAAATAAATATTCTGCATCATCACACATTATTTTTTCATAACGAAGGTCTTCTTTTTCCATTTGTTCATATTTTTTCATAAGCCTATGAACACGTGCTTCCATTTTTTCTGATTGTAGATCGAGGGAGGTAATAATATTTCTTTCTCTGTTTGTTTTCCCTGTTACTGCCCAATCTCCATATTTGTTGATTACCTCTTCATCTGTCAATCTTTCTTGTTGATCTTTCAGGTTTACTTTTTCCATCATTTGACCAATCAATCCATCAGACAGGATCAATACAGGAGCTCTATATTTAAAAGCAATTTCAAAAGCATCTTCAACAAAGTCAGACATTTCTTGAACGGATGCCGGTGCAAGTACGTATAATTTATAATCACCATGGCCACCACCTTTTACGGATTGAAAATAATCTGCTTGTGAAGGTTGTATAGTACCTAAACCAGGACCACCACGAACGACGTTAACAATTACCGCAGGTAATTCAGCACCAGCTAAATAAGAAATACCTTCGAGTTTTAATGATATACCAGGGCTTGAAGATGATGTCAAAACTTTTTTACCGGTACTTGCAGCTCCATAAACCATGTTTATAGCAGCTATTTCACTTTCAGCTTGTAATACAACCATTCCCGTTCTTTCTTCAGGACGTTCATTCATTAAATGTTCAATTACTTCTGATTGTGGAGTGATAGGATAACCAAAATATGCATCAACGCCCGCTCTAATAGCAGCTTCAGCCAATGCTTCGTTTCCTTTCATTAATTTTAATTCAGGCATTATTTTAATGTTTAAAAGGTTATACAGAAACTTTTACTCTATAAACTGTTATTGCCCTATCAGGGCAAACGATTGCACAGTTGGTGCAACCAGTACAAGCTTCAGGATTACTCATATAGGCATAATGGTAGCCTTTACGATTGACTTCTTTAGACATGCTTATGACATCTTCACCACAAACAGGTATGCATAAATCACAGCCTTTGCACTGTTCTGTATCAACAACGCCATTTTAATAATTTTTATGAGCTTTTCTCAATTTAATTTTATAATCCTCAAAATTACGAGATATTTATTATTAAAAGTATGATAAATATCAATCAGTAAGAAATATCATATTGTTTTGAAATGCAAATCCATTACCTTTATCGGCATTATAATTTACACAAAATATTTGACTTTCAAAACCTACAGTTCCGAGTTTCGTTTTAACCTTAAACTAGCCTATCCTGTAATGTTAGGTATGATAGGACATACCTTGGTAGGATTTGTTGATAATATTATGGGCAGCTAGGTACTGCTGAGTTGGCTGCTGTATCATTAGGGAATAGTTTTGTTTTTATAGCGATGGCTTTAGGCATTGGTTTTTCAACTGCTATAACACCTTTGGTTGCGGAAGCAGATGGCGAAAACAATATCGAAAAAGGGAAACAAGCGTTTAACCATGGTCTTTTTTTGTGCACCATACTAGGGGTTACTTTATTTTTACTGATACTGGCTATAAAACCGATAATGTATCATATGAATCAACCTGAAGAAGTTGTGAAATATGCAATGCCGTATTTGAATTTGGTTGCTTTTTCATTGATTCCGTTAATTATGTTTCAGGCCTTTAAACAGTTTGCTGATGGATTATCACAGACCAAATATGCCATGTGGGCCACGATATTAGCAAATGTGATTAATATAGTATTAAATTATTTATTGATTTTTGGGAAGTTTGGTTTTCCTGAATTAGGTATTATAGGTGCGGCTATTGGCACGCTGGTATCGCGAATAATTATGTTGATCTTTATTGCCTTTTTACTAAGATCAAAGAAAAAATTCAAGCCATATATTGATCGTTTTAAGTTTGCTAATTTAAAAAAAGCAATACTTAAAAAAATTATAGATCTTGGATTTCCATCTGCCTTGCAAATGCTTTTTGAGATGGGCATATTCACAGCAGCCATATGGTTATCAGGCGCGTTAGGAAAAAACCCTCAAGCTGCTAATCAAATTGCATTGAATTTATCATCAATGACCTTTATGGTGGCAATCGGATTGAGTGTGGCAGCCATGATCAGGGTTGGCAATCAAAAAGGGTTAAAGAGTTTTTCAGAATTGCGTAGAATAGCCTACTCTTTTTTTATATTGACTGTTCTTATCGAAATTGTATTTGCCTTACTTTTTATGATTTTTCATAATGAACTACCAAGATTATACTTAGATGAGCAAGACATAATTAATCAGGCAGATAATTTTGAAGTAATTGCTCTTGCTGGTAAATTATTGTTGGTAGCAGCCGTATTTCAAATTTCTGATGGAATTCAAGTGGTAGTGTTAGGTGCTTTAAGAGGATTACAAGACGTAAAAATACCTACTTTTATTACCTTTATTGCTTATTGGATCATTGGTTTTCCGATATGTTATTTTTTAGGAAGGGAACATGTATTGGGTAGTGTTGGAATTTGGATAGGCCTTCTGGCAGGATTAACATCTTCGGCAATAATGTTATATATTCGGTTTAATTATTTGACAAAAAAGTTAATACATCAACAAACAGATTAATATGGGTATTGTTTTAAACCAATCATTTAAAAATACACTTATTCTTTTTTTAGGTTTTGCTATTGGCGGACTCAATGTTTTGTTTTTGTACACTCATTTTTTACATGAAGATTATTATGGACTTATCACTTTTCTATTGTCTACTGCAAATTTATTGATGCCCCTCATGGTATTGGGTATGCAGCATACTATTATTAAATTTTTCACTTCATATAAAACTAAACTTGACCGAGACAAATTTTTAACGAGCTCCCTTTTGTTGCCTTTAGTAATTATAATTCCGTTGGCATTAATAGGTTCTATAGCTTGCGAGAGTATATCAGATTGGATATCACAAGAAAATGCTATTATTAAACCGTATACAAAACATATTTTTACCATTGCCATTTTTATGGGGTTTTTTGAAGTTTTTTACGCGTTTAGCAAGGTGCAGTTAAAATCAGTAGTTGGTAATTTTATCAAAGAAATTTTTGGTAGAATATGTACTACATTTTTATTAATTGCTGTTTTCTTAAAATGGATAACTTCAGAACAGTTTATCTATGCAATTGTCATTGTTTATGGGGTAAGAATGCATATCATGATGATCTACGCCTTTAAATTATACAGGCCTCAACTCATTTTTAAATTACCTGATAATATCAAAGAAATTCTTTCCTATTCATTTTACATTATTTTGGCGGGTTCAGCTGGAACCATTCTGTTAGAGATAGACAAATTCATGATCCCTCAATTAAAGCAAATTGCTGAAGTAGCCTACTATTCAGTAGGTATTTATATTGCATCTGTTATTGGAATTCCTTCAAGGGCTATGCAACAAATAATTAATCCACTTACAGCAAAAGAATTGAATAATAACAATTTGGAAGAGGTTGGTAATTTGTACAAAAAAAGCTCAATAACATTATTGATTGCGGGTGGATTGTTGTTTTTATTGATAAATGTTAATGTAAAAGATCTATATGTTTTGATTGATAAACCGCAATATTCAGTTGGGGTTTTGATCGTTCTGATGATCTCTATTTCCGAATTGTATAAATTGGCCTTAGGTAGTAATGGAGCTATATTAACGAACTCTAAATTTTATAGAGTGTTTTTCTATTTGTCAATTGCAATGGCATTAAGTGTTATTGTTTTGAATAAATGGTTGATTGAATTAATCGGAATCAACGGAGCTGCGTTGGCCACTTTAATTGTGGTACTGATATTCAGCACATTTAAAATTCTATATGTAAAACAAAAGCTGCTAATGCAACCGTTTACTAGAAAAACAATAATGGTTTTAATACTAACTTTAGTATTATTTTTTGCCTTTTATTTTGTAGAATTTCCATTTCAACCTGTTCTTAATATCTTCATAAAAACAATAATAATTACTATTATTTACGTGATAGGAATTTTTAAGTTAAATATTTCAGAAGAGGTAAATGTTTTATTGAGAAAATTTATAAGAAAATAAAAAATCCTGCCTCAATGGAGACAGGATTTCTTCATTGTTAACTCCTTTTTTTTCTTACTTCTAAAGTATCTTTTTGAACTTTTTTACGTTTTATGATTTTACCTTGTTTAGAACCTTTTCCTTTTTTTGATTTGTAATAGTAATAATCATCATCTTCATCATAATCATCAAAGCTATTATAGAAATCATCATTATAAAAATAAGTATCGTAATAGTCAAATATCATTCCGTTATAAAGATGATTGTAGGTTCTATGTGAATATCTAGATTTTACATGGCCAATATATCTTATACCACCGTAACGATTATATTTGATGTGTAATCCGCCAACTCGTGCCAATTTTCTATGATGATAATCTATAAAAATAGATCCAACTCTAGATACTTTTCCGAATCTGTTATAACTAATAAAAACAGATCCAACTCTTTTTACACGACCATAATGATCTCTTGAAATATGCACCTTGCTAAAAGGTACCCGTTTTGTATAGCGCCTGCCGTTAGTGTAGACGTATTGGGTAGTAAATCTAGACCTTGTTTGAGTATTAAAATCTAAATCTCCGTTAGGATAAATAAAAAATTTAATCCCCTTTTCTACAAACTGGATAGGTTTTGCTTTATAGTAGCTGTAATAACCCGGTTTGCTGTTCGATGTTTTGCCATTTATGGCTTCAGCAGTAGAAACCATCATGAACATTCCTAATAATAATAGTATCCCTTTTTTCATAATATGTGGTTTTAGGGTTATGCCTATTCTTTGAGCTTTTCGGCTTCCGCTTTCTAATAAGTTTTCAAAGAGCGTGCCAAAATATAATATGTAAGCGAATCTTAGCTTGTATATTCGCATATAGAATAAAAAGAAATAGCGTAATTTGTAAGGAAATTTAAAGATTTAGTATGACATATATTTCTCATTTATTTTTCGGGTTTATAATGGCATTCGGAGGACTTTTAGCGCCTGGAATGTTAAATATGACAGCCGTTAGAACGAGTATTGAACGAGGTAAAAAAGCGGGAATAGTATTTTCTGCCGGAGCCGCTTCATTTGTTTTTGTACAGGCATCAATTGCCTTAATTTTTGCTAATTATCTGCATAACCATCCAGAAATAATAGAGAATTTAAAAATTGCAGGTACTTTAATATTTTTTTTATTGGCAATTTTCTTTTTTATACAGGCCCGAAAAAAATTTAAAGCTGAAGGAAAACAAAAACAAGGTAATTATTTTTTAATCGGTTTCTTTATGTCATCAATGAATATGTTAGCGATTCCATTTTATTTAGGTTTAAGTACGTATTTAAGCACAAAAGGACAAATTATTTTAGAGCAACCACACATAACGGTTTTTGTTGTTGGGGCAGTTTTAGGAGCATTTTGTTTATTTGTAACCTATGCTAGTTTTGCAACTGTTATTCAAAATAAAGCACAATTTATAGCTAAAAACATTAATTATATTTTAAGCATATTATTTTTATTTTTAGGCCTGGTAGCATTTGTAAAATTTTTGGTATGATTAAGATAGAAATGATATAAGCATTTAATTTTCTGTATAACAGCTGTCATTTATAATTTTAAGAGGATATATTTTTAATATCTTTAAGCCGTCATTAGATTGGATAAAAAAAGGAAAATGGACTTAGATAAAATATTTCAAAATAATCAAAATTGGATAAGTGAAAAATTAGCCCTTAATATCAATTATTTTGATGATTTAGGAAAAGGGCAAAAGCCAGAATTACTTTATATAGGATGTTCAGACAGTCGTGTAGCAGCAGAAGATCTAATGGGTCTTGATTCAGGAGAAGTTTTTGTACACCGCAATATTGCGAATATGGTAATTAGTACAGACTTAAATGTTATGTCTGTAATTGAATACGCAGTTGAACATCTTAAAGTAAATCATGTAGTTGTTTGTGGACATTTGGCATGCGGAGGAGTAAAAGCGGCGATGCAATCGGCTGATTTAGGAATTTTGAATCCTTGGTTGCGTAATATCCGTGATGTGTATCGTCTTCACAATAATGAGCTTAACGCTATAAAAAATGACCAGAAAAAATATGATAGACTGGTTGAATTAAATGTGCAAGAACAATGTGTAAACCTTATTAAAATTGCGGCAGTACAAAAGGCTTATAGGGCAAGAGGGCTCAAAGTTCATGGTTGGGTTTTTGATGTGTATACAGGTAAATTAATTGATCTAAAAATAGATTTTGATACTATTTTGAAGAATATTATGGAAATTTATCAATTAGATTAATATTAAATTTTGTTTAAAGGAAGTTAATGTTAATACTTTTTATTTATTTGTAAACTGGAAAAAATATTTACGCGTAAATTAATTGTTATATTTGCGACTAAGCATAAAAAATTAATAGAACAAGTATGATTAAAGCTATTGAACACAATCTTAGAAGGGGTGTTAGACTATTAAATTCTATAAGCGATAATCAATTTAGCGATACTTCTGTAGCGCCCTATCATTCAAGTATTGGAGGTCATATCCGTCACATTTTGGATATTTTTGATTGTATTTTTGATGGTTTAGAATCGAAACAAATAAATCTTGCAGCAAGAAAACGCAATGAGCTTGCTGAAATTAAAATTACCGTTGCTTTAGATTATTTTGATAGGATTTTAAGTAATTTAAAAGGGTTGGAAAATGCCAACTTAGATCAAATAGTTGAAGTATCTGACGATCTTGGAAAAGGAGTAATTGTTCAAAAATATACACTTGGTTCAGCTTTGATCCAGGCACATAGTCATGCTATTCATCATTTTGCTAGTTTAGGGTATATTATATGTCAATTGGGAATTGAATTGCCAGATGACGATTTTGGTTATAACCCCACAACTCCAAGAACTGAAAGCTTAGAATTATAATTTCAGTTTAATCGGTTCAATTTCGATAATTTTTTTGAATACTTTATCAGCCAAAACATATCTTTAATATATGGCATTGTTTTAGGATAAGGAACATGGAATATTTTGTGATTTTTTAAAGCAATGATATTCATAATTGACCA